>Ga0209542_10007391_pt1 | contig 20932 bp, 21 predicted proteins | sample RifCSPhighO2_01_FD_184028 | JGI IMG/M metagenome (GOLD analysis project Ga0209542, IMG submission 184028) | Soil microbial communities from Rifle, Colorado - Rifle CSP2_plank highO2_0.1 (SPAdes) (version 2) | ecosystem: Environmental > Terrestrial > Deep subsurface > Rock core/Sediment ... | reverse complement strand
CTAGTAATCACAGGTCAGCTAAACTGTGGTGAATACGTTCTCAAGTCTTGTACTCACCGCCCGTCAAGTCAAGGGAGCCGGGAGTACCCGAAGTATCCGCAGAAGCGGGTCCTAAGGTAAGCTCGGTGACAGGGACTAAGTCGTAACAAGGCACGGGTAGCGGAAGCTGCTCGTGGATTAATTCAATTTGAAACACGTCCGCCTTTGCCCTTTGGGCTATGGCGCGACACTGTCGATATTGTGGATCTCGATCGAGTTCACAATGGATGATGATTATGTATCCTAAAAAATAATCTGACACGAGGCAAAGACCCGAAGTTAAACCACGTAAAATTCTTACGAATCACGTGGCCGCGTGGCAAGCGCAAGCGAGCTTTACGCGGGAACGAAACAAAACAAAGCACAGCAACTAAAAAAACACCCTTCGAGGACACTCAGGGTGTTTTTTGGTATAATATATATATGCAAAAACGGGTCGGAATATTGCGCGGGGGGTTGGGGGAGAATTATCACCACTCGCTTCGACGGGGCGGGGAAATACTTTCTTACATTACCGAAAATTTAGGCGAGAAATATAAGCCCGTGGATATTTTGATTGACCGCGAAGGCGCTTGGCATCTGGGTGGCCGGCCGATTCAACTCGCGGACTTGATGCATCGGGTGGACATCGTCTGGAACGTGGCGCACGCGAATTTTTCCCACTCTTTGGATAGTTTAGCTATTCCACATGTGAGTTCCACACCCTTTTTCTCCGCGCTTAAAAGTAGCAAAGAGCTTCTGCGCGAGCATATGAAAGCAGTTGGCGTTGCCCTGCCACGCTCTATAGTGTTGCCGAGCTATCAGAAAGATTTCGACGGGTTGAAAGAAAAATATGCGTTCCGGAAAGCCAAAGAGATTCACGAAAAATTCGGCGCGCCTTGGATTGTGAAGTCCATCACATTGGACAAAAATATGGGTATCCATTTGGCGAAGACATTTTCCGAGCTGATGAGCGCGATAGAAGATGGTGTTGCGCATGAGCATTCCATCATTGTCGAAGAATTTATTACTGGCAAAGTTGATGCGCTTCACACCGTCTCTGGTTTCCGGGGCGAGGATGTGTATATCTTCCCGCTGGGGCACGGGAATATTTTTTCCGCCGCGGAAAAAGAAAAACTTTCCGCTTTGGCGCGAGGCCTACACCGGCATCTTTCCGCCGGCTATTATCTTAAATGCGATTTTCTTATCACTCCTCGGGGCAAAGTGTATCTCCTTGAGTTTGAAAACATTCCAGATCTGCTAGAGGGTTCGCACTTTTCGGTGGTCTGTGATCACACTGGCGCAAAATTGCCCGAGGTGGTGGAGCATATACTTGAAAGCGCGCTGAATTAAAAATGTCGGGCCGCCGAGAATCGAACTCGGACTACAAACACCCCATGCTTGTGTACTACCACTATACTACGGCCCGATGGTGGGCATGAGAGGATTTGAACCTCCAAGGATTGCTCCATACGCTTCTGAAGCGTACGCGTATACCAATTCCGCCACATGCCCGTAATTTTACCCTGTGGACCTGGCGGGAATCGCACCCGCGACTCGTCCATGCCATGGACGCGTGTTACTACTATACTACAGGCCCGTGAGGGGAACTTTATCAAAAATATACTCTATTGTAAATAATTATGCTACAATATCATTATATAAATCGTTATGGCGAACAAGAAATTTGGCGAAAGAAATGTGCGTAAAATTACTAAATCCGGCACCAGCCTGAATGTGTCCATTCCAGTAGAAATTCTTAAAAAACTTGACTGGAAAGAGAAGTAAAAAGTGAACGTAAAGAGAGATAGAAGTAGAGTAATTATAAGCGACTGGAAACCAAAGCGTAGAAAAAGTTAAAAAACCTGCCCTGTACCGAGCTCTGCTCTGGTTCTGGGGTCGTTGTCTCCCAAAAGGGTAAGACTATTGTTATAAAAGATTGGAAGAAATAATGATTTCATTTAAAAAACAATTTTTCTGAACGGCTTAACGACATTGGGCCGTTGAGGTAGCGGATTGAGTTTAAGTTGAAGCAAATGGAGATTAAACTATCGATCAAGTTCTTCAACTATTTTTTCTACTGTGCCAAAGGTGTGAAGATTAAGACCTCTCATGCAGTTGTAAATGTTTGCCATGTTTTTGGCAATTACACGAGGGTTCTTGTTCTCTAGAGTCTTAAAAGTTATTTTGACAATGGCTGTATAAGTTTTTATCATATGATGAGTCTTTTATAATAATATAATAAATTATTTGTTATTACTAATTTTTTCTGTGGATTACTTTTGGGGTGGATCTTCTCGTGAAGAAGTGTTAGATTGTAATGGCTATGCCACAGCCTTCTTTGGTCTACAATACAAATTACTTTGATGGCAAAAATCTTAGGCAGATGAAAGCGCCTGTTAGGGGTATACCAAAAGAGGCTTTCAAAACATATAAAACAAAGGATGGCACTTTGGTCGGATTGTTTCAAGGACGCCGCGGGGCAAGACCGGATATTGATTTTGTAATAAAAATTCTTATTCCAGGACCCGATAAGATACTTCGTCCGCCGACACACACTTTTTGGGTTGTCGATTTACTGCTAAAAATTCCTCAATATAGAAACGAGGTGCGTGAAATTGTTGAGTACTATATAGACTATTATAAACGCACAACCCCTTTTTCTTCCATCCAAGAACGAAATGACTATCAACTTGAGACTGTGGAGGAAATTACCACTCGCTATGCTCATTTGGACCAATCTTATACACTCTCACTTGACTATGTAGCCATGGTTATCGAACTCTTCTGTAAAAATGAGAAAATCACCCCGGGGGCATACATGTTCCGCAATCTTCTAACTACATTAAGAGATTATATCGACGGAAAAAAACATTATACCGAGGTGCTCCAAGCCGCAACGCCAGGATTTAACTAATTTGATTGTTAGGATATTAACTTATGTTTTATCTCCTTAAATCTTTTTACTGATACATCCAAAAATTCTTTTTCAGTATCAATTCCGATAAATCTTCTCTTTTTACCTATTATTTCTGAAGCTATTCCCGTTGTTGAGCTTCCGGTGAAGGGGTCAAGAATAATATCGTTGGATTTTGTTGATGCAAGAATAATTCGTTTTAGAAGTTCTATTGGTTTTTGAGTTGGATGTTTACCAAATTTTTTTTCAGGTTTTTTAGGGGGATAAATTGCCCATACCGAGCGCATTTGCAAATTTGGTTTTTTGATAAAATCTTCCGGCCAGTTGCCATTTTTCATTAAACTATAGTTAAAAATGTGTTTTTTGTTTTTATCTTTTCGCGCCCAAATTAGAGTTTCATGCGATGCGGTAAAATAGCGGCAGCTTAAATTCGGTGAGGCATTTGGTTTAAACCATGAAATGTCATTTAATATGTGATAACCGAGAGATTGTAGTGCGTGGCCACATTGGTAAATTGAGTGATATGTTCCGCTTACCCAAAGGGTTCCTTCTGGTTTTAGGACTCTTTTACAGGCACCGAGCCATTTATAATGAAAATTATAGTCATCTTCAAATCCTCTACTTTTATCCCATGCACCCTTATTGACACTTACTCTTTTACCAGCATGAAGGCTGAAACCGTCATTAGAAAGATTGTATGGGGGGTCAGCAAAAATCATATCAATCGAATTAGCTGGTAACTGATTAAGTATCTCAAGACAATCTCCAAGATATAAAGTAAATCCTTTCTCTTCAAAATAAGGTTTTACTTTTTGTTGAATGTTCTTTTTTACAGGCAAGACAAATTCTCTTACTGGTTGTTCTACTACTTGAGTATAATCTAGTGCCAGCTCTTCCATATTCCTTAAAACCCGAATAGAATGTTTTACCCCCTTTTGTTTTACCAAATACCCTTTTCTTTCTAAATAATTTACACGTTGATGAATTGTGGGTATAGAGACACCAAAGTGGCTCGCCATACTACGCAAAGCAGGGGAATAATTTTTCTTCTCTTGAAATTTTTCTAAATAATCAAAAAGTTGAGCTTGTTTTTCGGTGAGTTGTGTGCTTAATATCTTTGGCATGTTTTTGTGTATTTAATTATAATACCTAAAGATAACCTAAACAAGCAAAGTTATCCCCAGGGTCACAATCTCTTAAGACCCTTTTTTGTTATGATTTAAATATAATAATGCTGTTTCCCCACTTTAAAAATGAGCGAAAATACTTAAAACGGGGCTATAACTTCGTAATCGGCTGTGATGAGGCGGGACGGGGGCCGGTAGCGGGGCCGGTGGTTGCCGCGGCGTGCGTTTTGGACCCAAAAACTATTGGTCGGCGGCATAAAAATAAATGGTATGCCCGCGTGCGAGATTCAAAAACTATTCCGGAAGCGGAGCGGGAAATTTTAGTGAAAAAAATTTTAGAAAATTCTGTCGCACACGGAGTAGGCATAGTTTCCGAGAAAGAAATTGATAAAATAAACATCCACCATGCCTCGCTTCTGGCGATGCGCCGAGCTGTCGACAAGGCCATTTCCCAAATATCGCAGCCCAGGAGGTTTTTTATTTTTGTGGATGGCAAATTCAAAATACCGGACATAGGAGCAGAGCAGAAGGCAATTATTGGCGGCGACGCGCAGGTTCTGTCTATTGCCGCGGCTTCAATTATTGCGAAAACTCACAGAGATGCTATTATGCGGGAGCTGGACGCGCGATTTCCAGAATACGGATTTGCGAAGCATAAAGGTTATGGTACAAGAGAACATCAGCGCGCAATCCGTAAATTCGGGATAAGCAGGGTTCATAGAAAAATGTTTATAAAATAAGGCCGAAAAGCGGGCTTGCCCGCCGAAGCCTTGGCATGGGCGGGATGTAGTACAACGGTAGTATGCGCGATTCGGGTTCGCGTGATCCGAGTTCGATTCTCGGCATCCCGACTTTATGGTATGATTGTTAGTGATTGTTTTCATCTGCGGCGGGTGGTCGCACTCACATAGGCACATATGTTGGAGTTTCGCCATCACCCGCCTCAAATGAAAATAATTTCAAAATAAAAAATTGCCTCGTTAAAATTTTACGGGGCGATTTTTTATTTTTTGAGTTATCCACAGTTTAGCTTGCTAAAACATTGTCTTCCGTTGCGAGATGCGAGATAATTATAAGTAGTTCGAAGCAATAAATTTTGGTCGTTTTATTGCAAACTAAATTAAAAATTTTAATTTCGCGCGAAAAGAAATTATGGCAAAGAAAAAGAAGGCCAAGAAAGGAAAGAAGCGAGCTTAGTTCTTTCCCACTTCAGAAAAAATCCCGCGCTAGCGGGATTTTTTCTTTCTGTGCTAAAATAGATGTTTATGGGCGTATTCAGTAAAATTTTTGGCGATGAGAGTTCCAAATTCATCAAAAACACCGAGAAAATAGTTGCTCGAATAAACACTTTAGAGGCGGATGTTGTCAAGCTAGCAGATTCGGATTTTCCGAAAAAGACGCAGGAATTAAAGGGTCGGCTGGCCGGGCGCCTGTCTGCCGGCAGGCAGGAAACCCCGGATGATATCCTGCCCGAGGCCTATGCTTTGGTGCGCGAGGCGGCTCGCCGCAACCTTGGTGAGCGGCACTATGATGTCCAGCTAGTGGGCGGCATCGCCCTGCATCAGAGTAAAATTGCCGAGATGCGGACCGGTGAAGGAAAGACCTTAGTGGCGGTCTTGCCGGCCTATTTGAATGCGCTGGAAGGTCGCGGGGTGCACATTATCACCGTGAATGATTATCTTTCGCGCATCGGCGCGGTTTTGATGGGACAGATTTATAATTTTCTCGGACTTTCTGTTGGCGTCATTAACTCGCAGAACGTTTCATATCGCTACGACCCCAAACATAAAGAAGAAGACCAGGAGCGCGACCGTGTCGGTGAGTTTAAAGTGGTTTATGATTTTTTGAAGCCGTGCTCCAGACAGGAAGCGTACTTGGCGGACGTGACCTACGGCACCAACAATGAATTCGGATTTGATTATTTGCGCGACAATCTGGCGACCCGGGTGGCAGATATGGTTCAGCGCGAACACCATTTCGCGATTGTAGACGAAGTGGACTCCATTTTAATCGACGAAGCGCGCACGCCGCTGATTATTTCTTCGCAATCCGGCGACTCAGAGGATTTTTACGTAAAATTTTACCAGATTGCGAAACAATTAAAACGGGAGGCGGATTATACCGTAGATGAAAAGCTCCGGGCGATATCCCTGACGGACGAAGGTATAACCAAGGCGGAGCAATTGCTCGGGATAGAAAATATTTACACCGAAAAAGGCATAAAATACGTGCATCATTTGGAAACCGCCGTAAAAGCCCAGGCACTTTTTGAGAAAGACAAGGATTACGTGGTCAAAGAAGGTGAGGTTATCATCGTAGATCCCTTCACTGGGCGTCTCCAGCCCGGCCGGCGTTGGTCTGAAGGTATTCACCAGGCGATTGAAGCCAAAGAAGGGGTAAAAATTGAAAAAGAAACCCGCTCCTCCGGCTCCATCACCTTTCAGAATTATTTCCGGTTCTATAAAAAGCTCTCGGGTATGACCGGCACGGCGGCCACCAGCGCCGAAGAATTCCTGAAAGTCTACGGTCTTGAGGTTATTGTGATTCCGACCAATCGCCCGGTTATTCGGACTGATAACGAGGACTTGATTTTTCAGACCGAGAAAGGCAAATTTCAGGCCATAGCGAAAAAAGTAAAAGAGCTGAATGAAAAAGGTCAGCCGGTGCTCATTGGAACGATTTCCATCGAAAAAAACGAATTGCTTTCCGCGCACCTGCGACAGACCGGCGTGCCTCACGTAATCTTAAACGCCAAGAATCACGAACAAGAAGGTGAAATTATCGCGCAAGCAGGTAAGCGCGGCGCGGTAACCATTGCCACCAACATGGCCGGCCGCGGTATCGACATCAAACTCGGCGGCAATCCGCACACCCAAGATGAATATGAATTTATAAAAAGCGTCGGAGGACTCTTTGTGCTGGGTACGGAAAGGCATGAGGCCAGGAGAATTGACAACCAGCTCCGTGGCCGTTCTGGCCGCCAGGGCGACCCAGGCGCGACGCAGTTTTTTGTTTCGCTGGAAGACGATTTAATGCGTGTTTTCGGTTCGGAAAAAATAAAAAATATGATGGGGCGCTTCGGCCTCCCGGAGGACCAGCCGATTGAGAGTCGTTTCGTGACCAAGACCCTAGAGAGTGCGCAGGCGAAAATAGAGGGCTTTCATTTCGATGCCCGCAAACATACTCTGGAATACGATGATGTGATGAATCACCAGCGAACGGTTGTTTACGGCCGCCGGCAGAAAATGCTCAAGGCGGATAAAGAGGGTATTGAAGAATTATTGGGGAATATTTTTACGACACACGAAGATTTTAAAAAGATCACTGGGGAGAAAAGAGAAAAACTGGGCGAAAACTTGTTTCTGGAAACTGTACGGCGCATCGCGCTTTACACTACTGATACTTTGTGGATGGAACATTTGGAGGCAATGGATTATCTGCGCTCTTCGGTCAATCTGCGTGCCTACGGCCAGCGGGAACCTATTGTTGAGTATAAGAAAGAAGGTTTGTATATGTTTAAAGAGATGGAAAAAGCTTTCAAAGAACAGGTTATTTCGCTGGTCAGTTCCATTAATACCGAAACTGCGCCCAGAGCCAAAGAAGAAGTGTCCGCGCCGAAGCAGACTTTAATTACCAGCCACACCGAACCTTCCGCTAGGCAAGACCTAGCGGAAAAAGTGGGCCGCAACGACCCTTGCCCCTGCGGTTCCGGCAAGAAATACAAAAAATGCCATGGGCAATAAAAAAACAACTGAATATTTAGACGTTTTGGACGAAAAAGGGAATAAAACAGGAGAAATTAAATCTAAAAAAGAAGCACACGACAAAGGTTTGTGGCATAAAAGTGTGCATGTTTGGTTTTTGAATGGCAAGGGTGAACTGCTAATGCAATTGCGAGGCGAGAAACTAACCCACCCCAACTATTGGGATATCTCTGCGGCAGGGCATGCTGTAGCTGGGGATGACAGCGTAAAAACGGCAATAAAAGAAACCCGGGAAGAACTAGGTATTATACTGGCGCCAGAACAACTAAAATATATTGGAACAGTAAAAGTAAGTGAAATACTCAATGACAATACTTATTTCAATAATGAATTTAATGATGTTTATTTAGTTCAAATTGATTCGCCAAAGTTTGAATTGGAAACGGACGGGGAAGTAAAGGAAACTAGGTGGGTGTCCCGGCAGGAGTTTTTCAAATGGGTAGAGGAAAAGCGACCGGATTTAGTCCCACATCCGGAAGAGTATTTATTACTTTTCAAATATCTGGAAAATTTGTAGTAAAATGAATTTATGAAAATATACGTACTGGGGAGCAATTATTTTATAAAGGAAATGGTGAAATACAAAGATAAGCTTCGTGAGCTTGGTTATGATGGCTGGATACACCCGCATTATGAAGCAAAAGTAAGAGGTGAAATGCCGGAAGACGTTGAGATGTGGAAAAACGGAGAACGAGCTGCTTTAAAAAGAAAACATAATTATTTCAAAATTCATTACCAGCACATACTCGAGAGTGACGCTATCCTTATAGTGAATCTCACTAAAAATGGATTAGAAAATTACATAAGCTGAAACAATTTATGCTTAAAGATTTATTAGTCGATTGGTATATTGGGTTGCGGAGTTTGGTAAAAGACGCCCGATGGCGGGGGAAGGTGATTCCCTGGCTGGCGCGGTTGCATTTTTTCGGCAACCCTTCGGCGCGGTTGAAAATCGTGGGGGTGACGGGAACCAACGGCAAGACCACGACCACGACTCTGCTTTACCGCGTCGCGCGGGCTTTGGGCTATAAAGCGGGGTTGGTTGGCACGGTGGAGAACATTATCAACGACGAAAAAATTTCCACGAACTTTACCACACCGGAGCCGTTGGAGCTCAACCGCCTGCTCAACCGCATGGTAAGCGAGGGCTGCCAATATGTATTTATGGAGGTGTCTTCCCACGGCATGGACCAAAATCGGGCGGCAGGGCTGACTTTTTGCGGCGGAATTTTTACTAATCTGACGCACGACCATTTGGATTATCATAAGAATTTCGAAAATTATTTTCAAGCCAAGAAAAAATTTTTCAAACTGCTACCGCGCGGTGTCTTCGCGCTGACCAACGCCGATGATTCTTATGGCTCGCGGATGCTGGAGGGTGCCAAGGCCCAAAAATATTCTTACGGTTTTGAAAACACCGCGGATTTTACCGGCCAAATCAACCGACTGGATTTCAACGGTCTAGAAATCAAAATCGGCCAGGAGAGTATCCAGTCCCAGCTTCTGGGCAAGTTCAATGCTTATAATATCTTAGCCGTCTGGAGTGCGTGCCAGCTCCTGGGTTTCGATATGGAGAAAGTAAAAAAAATATTGGAGGATGTTCAACCGCCACGGGGGAGATTCGAGCATTTTATTTCATCTTCGAGCGTGCTTGTGGTAGTGGACTACGCGCACTCGCCGGACGCGCTGGAGAAAATTATATTGGCGGTCAAGGAAGTGAAAGACAAAGATGGGCGGCTAATCACCGTTTTCGGTTGCGGCGGTGACCGCGACCCACTGAAACGCCCGAAGATGGGTAAAATCGGTGCCTCAATGTCCGATGTCGCGATTTTTACCTCGGATAATCCGCGCAGTGAGGAGCCGGAGAAAATTTTGGAAGATATGCAAACCGGCCTGACTCAAGACGAGCTCAAAAAAGTAAAAGTAATAGTAAATCGCCGAGAAGCAATAACCGAGGCGGTAAAAATCGCCCAAAGGGGAGACGTTATTCTCTGTGCCGGCAAAGGACATGAAACCTATCAGGATATCAAAGGAGTTAAAAGCCACTTTGACGATATGGAAGAATTAAAAAGAACATATGACCAACTATAAAAAATTTTTTGAGGGCAAAAAAATAACCGTCGTCGGTCTGGGGTTGCTGGGCAAGCGCCTGGGCGATATTACTTTTCTGGCGGAATGCGGAGCGAAAGTTTTAGTGACGGATTTAAAGACAGCTAAAGAATTAGCGCCTTCGATAAAAAAGTTAAAGAAATACAAAAATATAAAGTATGTTCTGGGAAGACACAGGTTTGAAGATTTCTCCGCCCGAGGCGGATCCGCCTTTGGCGGAGAGGGCCCCGATTTTATTTTGAAAGGACAAGGGGTGGCGCTGGATTCGCCGTATATTCAACATGCCCGAAAAAATGGCATTCCGATTGAAATGGATGAGTCGCTTTTTGCCAAACTGGCGCCAGGCGTAAAAATCATCGGAGTCACCGGCACTCGCGGGAAAAGCACAACTACAATTTTAATTTACGAAATTCTGAAAAATGCCGGCCTGCGGGTGTACTTGGGAGGAAATATCAAAGGCACAGCCGCCTTACCTCTTTTAAAAGAAGAAAAAGATGGGGATATGGTAGTTTTTGAGCTTTCTTCTTGGCAGCTGCAAGGCTTTGGCGATGCAGGAATTTCTCCGCACATTTCTGTTTTTACGAATTTTATGCCGGATCATATGAACTACTACCGCAATAATCTAAAGACATATTTCGGCGATAAATCTTTTATTTATAAATTTCAGACCAAAAAGGATTTTCTTATTTTAGGTGGTGGTATGAGAAAGTTGGTAAAAAATGTAAAAAGTAAAATTATTAATGCTCGAATAAAAAATATTCTTAAAAACTGGCAAGTGAATTTAAAAGGAAAACATAATTTAGAAAATATAGCTTGCGCCGTAGAAGTTGCCAGAATTCTAAAAGTAAAAGAGAAAGTTATTCAGAAAACAGTAGAAAACTTTAAAGCCATACCCGGCCGGCTGGAGCTAGTCCGAAATATTCGAGGAGTGGATATTTATAACGATACCAATTCAACCACTCCCGAGGCGACGATCGCGGCCTTGAATTCTTTTTCTCAAAAAGTTATTTTGATAATGGGCGGAATGGATAAAAAACTGGACACTAAAAAATTAAACGCTCTTCTGTCTAAAAAAACCAAGCAAGTCATTTTAATTCCCGGTTCCGGAGCCCGAAAAATAACCAATAAAAAAATAAATTTACACAAAACGGCTAATTTAAAAACAGCGATTCAAAAAGCCCTCCGAGAAGCCACCGCGGGAGACATTATTCTTTTCAGTCCGGCTTTTACTTCTTTTAATCTGTTTAAAAACGAGTATGATAGAGGTGAGCAATTTATGAAAATAGTGAAAAACCTGCCGAAGGACGAGCAAGCTTAAAATGAACCTCATAGGAAATTCCTATGTATGTATAAACAATGAACGAATTGGATTTATCAAAAATTAAAAAAATATTTTTTATCGGCATCGGTGGCATTGGTATTTCCGCCCTGGCAAAAATGGCTTTAGTGCAGGGGATGGAGATTTCCGGAGTTAACGACGAAGAAAGCCCGAAAACCCTGGAACCCTTGCGTCAAGCCGGAGCAGCTATTTTTTACGAAAAAGATTTAAAAGAAATACCGGAGGCGGATATGTACATATATAGTGACGCATGGATTTATCGCGGTCCAAAGATAATAGAAAGCGCAAAGAGTACCGGTAAACCGGTGATGAGTTATTTTGAAGCACTGGGAGAGTTTGCAAAAAAATATAAAGTAATTGCTATTTCCGGCACTCACGGCAAGACCACTACCACAGCGATGGTGGCGGAAATTTTAATTGAAGCGGGCTTGGATCCGACGGTTATCGTCGGGTCCTTTATGAAAAAAATTGGCAGCAATTTTCGAAAGGGAGACGGCCCATATTTGGTAGTAGAAGCCGACGAACACAACCGGCATTTTTTGAATTTTAATCCGTTTATCACGGTTGTTCTGAATATTGAAGCGGATCACCTGGATTATTATAGAGATTTGGCGGATATCCAAAGCGCCTTTGATCAGCTTCTCGCCCAAAGTCAAAATAAAATTTTGGACTACACAAAATATCTGGAAAAAGTTCCAAAACTTTCCGTGCCCGGGATTCATAATCGGCGGAACGCCGCCGCCGCGCTGGCGGTGGCGGAGATTTTGAAGATTCAAGAAGCAAAGGCCCAAAAGGCGCTAGCAGAATTTTCCGGCACTTGGCGGCGGCTGGAGAAAAGAGCCACAACTGACTCCGGAACCATAATTTATGACGACTATGCCCATCATCCGACAGAAATCAAAGCCAGCCTCGAAGCGTTGCGGGAACTTTACCCCCAAGGGGAAAAGATAATAACCGTCTTATTCCAGCCGCATCTCTATAGTCGAACCAGGGTTCTCTTTAATGATTTCGCCAAAAGTTTCCAGGGGGCAGATCAAATACTTCTCTTACCCATCTATTTTGCCCGGGAAGATAAAGATGAAAGTGTTTCCAGCGAAAAACTAGCCGAAGCCATAATCGCAAGAGGAGAGAACGCTCAAGCTTTTTCGGACTTTGAATCGGCAGAAAACTTCGTAAAAACTTTAAATTTAGGCCCGAACGATGTATTTGTGACCATGGGGGCGGGGGAGGCCTACAAAGTGGCGGACAAGGTGTTCAATTTGACATAACAGGAAATTCGTGTTCAGATATTGACTTTTTGTTTCAAATATGCTAAGATGTAGATATGTCCTTAGGATTAAGGCGTAGGCCTTATGAAATAAGGATTTTTTAGTTTTCCGCGGTTTTGTTCCCTAGTTAAATTGTCCCGACTTGGCGCCTGCCCGCAGTGCTTCGCACAGCGAAGCGGGCGGGGAGCAAATACCGCCCGAATATGAAAAACAAAAATCTAATACGTTTCCTGAATTCCTTGGTGCTTTTGCCGGTCGTTGCTACTTCGTTTAGCTTAGGTGGCCCGCAAAGCATTGAGAATTCCAGAAGCGTATTGGCTAAAATAAATATAGAAGCTGAAGGAACTTTCGCTCTTAACCTAGCAGAAGATCCGGAAGCGTTAACCAAAGCGGCCCGTGCCGACGCCGTTGATGCCTATTTTCGGGACTACGCGATGCCGTTGGCCGGCACCGGCTGGACCATGGTTTCCGAAGCCGAAAAGAACAGCTTAGACTGGCGGTTGTTGCCCGCTATCGCCGTGCGTGAATCTACCGGAGGTAAGAACGCCTGCAAGCGGGTACCCAATAATCCCTTCGGCTGGGGTTCCTGTAAAATCGGCTTTGAGTCCAACGAACACGCGATTGCAATATTGGCGAAAAATTTGGGCGGCAACAATCCCAATACCGCTTATCATTATAGCGACAAAACTACTCGGGAGATTCTTCGCGCCTACAATCCGCCCTCCATCGTGCCCCGCTATGCCGACCAGGTCATCAATATAATGAACGCCATCGGTCCGGAAGATTTGGCGGAAGCGGGAGCTTCCATTACCTCTTAACAAAAAAACACAAAACTAAAAATTTTTAGTTTTGTGTTTTTTTATTCCAGATACACCAAAGTCATCTTTTGGTCTTTCGACTCAAACAGAGTTATTTGGAAGTTGTAATTTTTGCCGAGTTCCAAGGTTTCGCGCAGTTTGGCTTCCGAAGGGAAAGTGGAATTATGCACTAGGCCGGCCACACCCTCCTTGATGGAAACCAGCGCGCCATGCTTGTTATATTTAATAACCACTCCCTGAACAATATCGCCCTTTTTAAGCTTGCCTTCGAATTCTTTCCAGGGATTTTCCTTCAGTGCTTTAAGTGAAAGTGACACTTTGCCATCTTTAATTTCAATAACTTTTGCTTTCACTTTATCGCCCACCTTAAACATCGTTCGCGGGTCTTCCACCAATCCCCAGTCCAACTCGGAAATGTGCACCAGACCTTCCAGGCCCTCTTCCAGTTTCAAGAACACGCCGAAGTCCACGATGCCGGCAATGGCACATTCCAGGACGTCGCCGACGTTGTATTTGGATAAAATTTCTTTTTTCTCTTCCGGATTGTTCTCTTTTTCCGAAAAAATTAGTTTGCCCTCCTTCGGTAGGGTGGAAATAATCGTGACGGAAATTTTTTCCCCCACCAATTTTTTAAGCTCCTTGAGTATTTTCTCCTTGTCGGAATCCAACACCCGCGGGTAGTGCTCCGGCTTGAGTTGGGAAGCGGGCAGGAATCCCTGCAGGCCCTGCCACTCCAGAATTAGACCACCTTTGTTCGCATCTTTCACTTCCAACGTTAGCACGGTTTTGGTCTTGATGTTTTTCTCCGCCTCACTCCAGGCCAATGCTTGCTTCGCCTCTTTAAGCGACAGTTCAACATAACCATTTTCATTTTCTGATTCGACAATTTTCGCCTTTATTACATCGCCCACACTCATCTTATTGATAATGTCTTTGGCGTTTATGAACTCTCGGCCATAGATGATACCGATACCCCAGGGTGCCAGGTCCACATAAACGGATGATTTGTCTATGAGAATAACCGACCCCTCTACCAGAGAATCTGTCTCCGGTCGGCTCTGGCTCCGGTCAACGATGGAGCTTAAAATCAAGTTTTCTTCCACTGTTTCCTCTTTGCGCATAAATGGTTCTAAAATTAAAATGTCCGCCGTTAAGCGGACTTAAGGTCTAGGTTCTGCCGAGGAGATTTACACTCGATAGGGTTACCCTAAATCCTGCTTTTAATGCTTTCAGTTTAGCAAAAAATGTGCTATAATGCAAGAGATGATAATCACATATTTCGGCAAGCAGTTTTTTAAAATTCAGCAAGGGGAGATGGTCCTGGCTTTTAATCCGATTAGCAAGAGTTCCAAAACCGGCATCTCGGCGCACTTTGGTGCGGACATCGCTATGGTTACGACTAACCATCCCGATTACAACGGTGTGGAGCAACTCGCGCACGGCGAGCGACAGCCGTTTGTTATCCGAGGTCCCGGCGATTATGAAATTCGAGAAATTTTTATCAAAGGAGCGGAATCCGCGGTCGAAATCGGAAGCCCCGCTAGGGACGAGGCAGGGAAGAAATTCATCAACACGATTTATCTTTTCATTTTGGACGGTATCAGTATTGCATTTCTGGGAGCGCTGGGTGAGGCGGAACTTTCTAAGGATTCTCGCGAGGCAATCAACAGTCCCGACATTCTTTTTATTCCGGTGGGTGGCAATGGTCTGCTTGATGCCAAAAGCGCGGCTAAACTCGCATCCACCCTGGAACCCAAACTGATTATTCCAATGGATTACGACGACAAGTCGCTCAAAGCTTTTTTGAAAGAAATGGGCGAAGAGGATGCGGAAATGACAGAGAAACTCACCCTCAAGCGCAAAGACCTGGAGGGCAAAGAGGGAGAGGTAATAGTTTTAAAAACCACATAAAAAATTTACTTGTCCCGTACTAAATTTTTGAGTAAGGGACAGAAAGAAAAACATTATTATTAAAATTTTAGTACTGGGATGAGAAAAATAATTCATCATGTTCGCCGACAGCCGGAAGCGGTCAAACGGCACATCCTCCACGTCTCAACGGCGGTATTCGGAGTGATTTTGTTTTTACTCTGGGTGTTTTCGTTGGGTCGGAGCTTTTCCAATCCGGAAACGAAACGAGAAGCGCAGGAAAGCTTGCAGCCGCTTTCGGCATTAAAAGCAAATCTGGTTGGCGGCTATAACAGCTTAACGGAATAGTATGGCGAAAAAAGATTTACCGGCGCAAAATGATTCTAGGGCGAGGGACGCTATTTTGCCCGTGGATGTGGTTAGCGAAATGAAGGAATCCTATCTCGCCTATGCGATGTCGGTGATTACTTCCCGTGCTTTGCCGGATGTACGCGATGGATTGAAACCGGTGCACCGTAGAATTTTATTCGCGATGAATGAAATGGGACTAACTGCCCCCGCGCGTTTTAGGAAATCAGCCGCAATCGTCGGAGATGTTTTAGGTAAATATCATCCGCATGGCGATACCGCCGTTTACGACACGATGGTTGGTATGGCCCAAGAATTTTCCTATCGCTATCCTTTAATCTTAGGACAGGGAAACTTCGGTTCCATTGACGGCGACAATCCTGCAGCGATGCGCTACACCGAAGCGAAAATGTCCAAGCTTTCCAGCGAACTTTTGCGTGATCTGGAAAAAGAAACTGTGCCCTTCCGACCCAATTACGATCAGACCCGCAAGGAACCGGTAGTGTTTCCGGCGGCCGTACCTTCGCTTCTTTTGAACGGCACGCTAGGCATCGCCGTTGGCATGGCTACGAACATTCCTTCACACAATTTGGCGGAAGTGGTTGACGCCACCAATCATCTCATTGAAAATCCCGAAGCAACCACCGAAGATTTATTGCAGTTCGTTAAGGGTCCCGATTTTCCAACGGGCGGGATTGCCTATGGCTCAAAAGATATGTTGCACGCTTACGGGACCGGCCGGGGCGGCATTGTTTGCCGGGGTGAGGCGGAAATCGTGGAAGAAAAGCCTGCCCGCCCTACGGGAGCAGGCGGGGGCGGCAATTTTTCTATAGTTATCACCTCCATTCCTTTTCGGGTGAACAAGGCGAATTTAATAACTAGCATTGCCGAACTGGTACAAGAAAAAAAGCTGGAAGGCATCAAAGGATTGCGCGACGAGTCCACCCGGGATATTCGCATTGTCATCGAACTTAAAACCTCGGCCCATCCGGAAAAAGTGCTCAACTACATTTATAAAAACACCCAGCTGGAATCCAATTTCAATTTTAATATGGTGGCGCTAGTGGACGGCGTGCCCCAGACCCTTTCCCTCAAATCCATTCTAAATGAATTTATTGAGCACCGCCGGATTGTGGTTAGGAAGCGCTCCGAATACGACTTGCGCAAGGCGGAAGAACGCGAGCACATCCTGTTGGGCTTAAAGAAAGCGCTGGACAAAATAGACCGAGTGGTCAGCATCATTCGCGGTTCTAAAAATTCCCAACTGGCAAAAATGAACCTGATGAAAGAATTCAAGTTTTCCGATGCGCAGGCGACCGCCATTCTGGAAATGAAACTGGCCAAGCTAGCCGGTCTGGAGCGCCAGGCGGTAGAAGATGAACTGAAAGAAAAACAAAAGTTTATCGCGGAAATGAAGGAGTTGCTTGGGAGCCCGAAAAAAATTCTTAAGACCATTTTCAGAGAATTAGAGGAAATTAAAACCAAATACGCTGACGAACGCCGAACGAAAATTGTCAAAGGCGGGGTGAAAGAAATTTCCGACGAGGATTTGGTGCCGGAGAAAGAGACCATGCTGGTGCTGACCGCCGGCGGCTACGTCAAATGCACCGATCCGTCCGAGTACCGCGCGCAGAAGCGCGGCGGAGTGGGCGTTATCGACCTGGAAACGAAAGAGGAGGATTTTGTAACCATGCTCGTTTCCGGCTCAACTCATTCCAATCTGCTCTTCTTCACTAATTTGGGTAAAGTTTACCAAATGAAAATGTACGAAATTCCGGAAGGCCGGCGGGCGACGCGGGGCAAGTCAATTATGAATTATCTGCCGTTACAAGCGGAGGAAAAAGTTAATTCCATTCTCGCTTTGCCTAAAGATCTCACCCGGGCGCCGTCTTCGCTTTTATTGGTAACCCAAAAAGGCACGGCTAAAAAAATGTCCGCCGAGAGTTTCAAAGATGTGCGCCGAAGCGGGATTATCGCCATTCGCTTGGAAAAGGGTGATCAGCTGGTATCCGCGCTCGCAGCCGAAGCGGGCGACGAAATTATGATTGCCACTGCCTCGGGACAGTCCATTCGTTTCAAAGAATCCGATGTGCGCGCGATGGGCCGGACCGCGGGCGGCGTTAGCGGCATCAAGTTGAGCAAAAGCGATGAAGTCGTCGGGGTGGATGCGGTCAAGAAATCCGCCGCCGGATATTTTCTAACAATGAGCGCGAACGGTTTCGGCAAGAAAACGGCCCTGAAGGAATACAAAGTTCAGCGTCGCGGCGGCTCCGGCATCAAGACGGCGAAGATTACCGCCAAAACCGGCAAGCTGATAGTGGCTAAAGTGCTTTCCGGGCAGGAGCAAGAACTGATCGCGATGTCTAAAAAAGGACAGGTGATCCGAACTTCACTCCAGGATGTGTCCGCCCTGGGCCGGCAGACGCAGGGCGTGACCATTATGCGCCTTCGTCCCGGCGACAGCATCGCCTCTCTCGCTTGCCTTTAAGATAATTGCTACAATATAAAGGTGTTTAGCAATCCGGAAAAAAATTTAAGGGCCTTCGGGCTTCGGGAAGATAGTGTCGTGGCGGACCTGGGCGCGGGTACTGGTTACTATGCGGTGGCCGCGGGCCGACTGGTGCCGCGGGGCAAAATTTACGCGGTAGAAATTGAAAAGGACTACCTTCATACTATCCAATCCAAAGTGGCGGAGGCCCGTCTAAAAAATGTGGAGATAATCTGGGGCAATGTGGAAAAAATCGGCGGCACTAAAATCGGCGACAGCATCGCGGACGCGGTCATCGCCAGTAACATCCTTTTTCAGGTGGAGAACAAAGCGGGTTTAATTGATGAAATTAGGCGGATTCTCAAGTCCCGGGGCCGGGTTTTGCTTTTGGACTGGGCGGAAAATTCCATTATGGCCAAGGTGGCTCTGTCCGAGGCCAAAGCGCGGGCCTTGTTTGAGAAAAAAGGTTTCGCGCTAGAACGGACAATAGATACGGGTGCGCAGCATTATGGTATGATATTAAGAAAGGAATAAAAAAAATGAAATTCAATTTTCAGGTTGTGGTTCTCGCTGTCTTTATTGTCGCCGCCGTTTTCGGCATTTTGGTTTTCTCCGGTGCGATACCGTTGGGTGGGGGTGGCGAAGGCGGCTTGGGCACGGTGGTGCTCTGGGGCACCCTGCCGACCTCGGTGATTTTGGAGCCACTGGAAGAATTTAACAACGCTAATCCAGCTTTCGTCGTGGAGTATGAAGAGAAATCTTCGGAGACCTTTGACCGCGACCTTCTGGAAGCGCTGGCGGCTGGCGCCGGCCCGGATATATTTTTCCTTTCGGACAACTTAGCCTATCATTATGCCGATAAAATTATTCCCATACCTTACACCAACTACCCGATTGCTTCTTTCAAGAGCGTTTTTGCCGGCGCCGGGGAAGTGTTTTTAACCGAGGCGGGTGTTCTGGCCTTCCCGATATCTATCGATCCGTTGATGCTTTATTACAACCGGAGCATTTTAGATGCGGAAGGCATCGTCTTTCCGCCCAAGGATTGGGAAGAGTTTTCTTTAAACATTGCCAAGCTTACCCGGAAAGACGAATTCAACACAATCGAGCGGAGTGGCGCGGCTCTCGGCCAATACGCGAATGTGGCGCACGCCAAAAATATTCTGGCCATGCTTTTTTTGCAGGCCGGCAATCCGATTGTCTTTGAAACAGGAGGCAGTTTCCGGTCGGCACTCAATGCGCCGGTCGGCAAGTACAATTTGCCTTCGACCTTGGAATTTTATACGAGCTTTGCAGACCCGGCCAGCCCCCTGTATTCCTGGAACCGCTCCTTCGGCAATTCACAAGATGTTTTTTCAAGCGAAGACCTGGCGTTTTACTTTGGCTACGCCAGCGAAGTGGCAACTTTGGTAAATCGTAATCCCAATCAGAACTTTTTCTTGGCGCCGGTGCCGCAAATCAAAGGTGCGAAGTCCCGGTTAACCGTTGCGCGAGTGGAAGGTGTGACCGTTGCCGCTTCTTCTAAAAATTTAAATACTGCCCTGCAGGCGGCCAGTTTATTGTCTTCCTCAAACTTCGCGGCCAAATATGCGGCGGCGCGCGATATCGCGCCGGCGCGGCGCGACCTTTTATCCGCGCCGCCGCCGGACCAATTTTCACCGATTTTTTACAGCTCCGCGCTCTTTGCCCGCAGTTGGTTGGACCCTTCGCCCCAAGACACTGACGCCATTTTCGGCTCGATGGTCGGCTCGGTGCTTTCCAACAATCTTTCGCCGACGGATGCGGTTCAGGACGCGGGTTCCAAACTTGAGCTTTTGTTGTTAAAATAAAGATATGAAAAAAATAATCAAACCCGTGATTTTACTCTCATTGTGTTTGATGTTGTTACTGCCGGTTGGTTCGTTAGCCTATTCTCTCGGCGACTCTCTAGTGCCCGCTTGTACCGGTACCGGTGGGCAGTGCCAATGGGACGACTTACTGACTTTAGTAAATAATGTAATTACTTTCGCCTTAAAATATATGGTAGTGCCGATTGCGGCTATAATGTTTGCTTACGCGGGATTTCTGATGGTAACTTCCGCCGGGAGCACGGAAAGCCGGTCCAAAGCCAAAAGTATTGCCTTCAGCACCGTCCTCGGCCTGGTTTTGGCCCTGGCCGCCTGGCTGATTGTCAAGCTGATTTTAACCACTTTGGGCTGGGAGGGGGGTTGGATAGGATTTTAAAAATGCGGTATAATAAACTTATGCGTATTTTGAAGAATCACTTGCAGAAATTCATCTTAATTTTTTATTCTGTTTTATTGCCCCTGATTTCTTTTGCAGAAGGAGAAACGCAAGCTCCATGCGACGCCGAGGTAGTCGGCAAAATCAAAAATCCTCTCGGTTGCATAGACTCCATCCCCGATTTAATCCGAATAATTTTGGAAGGCGCGCTGAAAATCGGCATACCCATCGTGGCGCTGGCGATAATTTATTCGGGTTTCCTGTTTGTCTTCGCGCGAGGCAATGATGAGAAATTAAAAACCGCCAAAGACGCCCTGTTTTATTCCATTATCGGCGCGGCGGTATTATTAGGGTCGTGGGCCATCGCCGAAATGATAGCCAGCACAATAAATACGTTAAAATAAAAAAATATTATGGAAAATCTAAGAGATTTATTGTTCAGTGTCAATCAGCTCCTTAACTCCCTTATTCCCATTCTGGTGGCGCTCGGCGTGGTTTACTTCGTTTGGGGCGTGGTGCGTTATGTTATCGCCGACGGTGAAGAAGCCAAAAGTCGCGGCCGGGACAACATCATCTACGGTCTTATCGGCCTGGCGGTGATTATCGGTCTCTGGGGATTGGTGAACATAGTGGTAACAACTTTT
>Ga0209542_10007390_pt1 | contig 20934 bp, 22 predicted proteins | sample RifCSPhighO2_01_FD_184028 | JGI IMG/M metagenome (GOLD analysis project Ga0209542, IMG submission 184028) | Soil microbial communities from Rifle, Colorado - Rifle CSP2_plank highO2_0.1 (SPAdes) (version 2) | ecosystem: Environmental > Terrestrial > Deep subsurface > Rock core/Sediment ... | reverse complement strand
AAAGGAATAGGGATTAAAAAAAAGATAAGCAAGCGGGAAATATGCTATTTTATCAATAACTCCATTCAAATTGCAGAATAAACTATAACCAAATCCAACACAATCTCTTTGTAAATTTATAGAGCTCCAAGAGACAAATAAACCAAATAACAGTCCTAAAACAGCCCAATATCTCTTTCTCATTTTCTCCTCTTTTTGTTATGATTATAAATTAATAAAAATAAATGGGAAGAAGTTTTTAAATATGTCTGAAATTTAATAAAAATCAAGTTTGTTATATAACGACTATCTACATTTTTTCTATAAAATGGTTTGAGAAAAGCTTAAATAATTGTATATTCTAAATATAATAAGGTAACAGGTATTGCCTCAAGTCTTTGGACATACCGCAAGCATGTTCCCGGTTATTACCTATGTAATACCGGACTTTTCAAAATGATAAATTTTATCTAAATATTATCCCACCTCTCATCTAATTCATTATACCAATCCTTTTTAAGAACATCTTCTGATAGTAACATATTTAGTATAGATTCTTCATTTTCATCTCTCTCTAAATTTTCTATATTATTTTTATTCATTAATAATCTCATATTTTAATACCTAAAGATTTTTTGTATAATCATGCCAATTATAAATTGTCTTTTAGTCAATCATTTATAACTAGATATAAACTAATATCCTTAATATCTAATAAAATTATTAGTTTTTATAACTTTAGGCATATAATCTTCATTGCTATCTTCAAGGTCATATTCTAAAGTCTTATTTATTTTTGCCTTATCGTAGATTTTTTTAACATAGACCTCTGTTAATCTCTCAAATCTTCTTAAAATAACTTCGTGCCTGCTAACATATTGTCCAACATCAACTCCTAATTTCTCTGCCTCCTGGAAAAAAGTTAAATAACTACTTTCTGCCCCATGAAATCTACTATTTAAAGCCAACTCCGGAATAGTTTTATGAGAATTTAAAGCCCTTTCCATTACTCTTAATTCTGCTTCAATTCTTTTTATACAATAACCTATACTCCATTTATATACCATTATGTAATAAAAATAAATAACTATTATATAAAGATTATTCTAATCATTAAAAAAATATTATCCTTATTGCTTCAATAACATTCAAGATTGTGACAAAGATAAAATTGATTGTGTAAACGAGAATTCGGAAAAAGACAGTTGTCCGGTTTGTGGATAAAATTTAGGCTAATTAAATTATACTACAGCATCTAGCATAAGCAGTGACCCTATTACCACCAGACAATTGGCATTGCCAGCCATTTCCACTAGGAGCTGTGATGTATATATTAGGACTTATTCCAGTATCAGTTATACATCCTCCGCCAGTTAAAGTATAACCAGATGCACAAGTTGCAATAGAAGAACTGCTAAAAGACCCTGTAGCAGTTGTACAACTCCAAGTCCCACATGTCCAACCGCTTCCTATGCTTTTCAAAACCTGTCCACTACTACATGTTGGTAATGTTCCTCCACCACTAACAGTTACAGTCGCACATGTCCAGCTAGTTCCGGTCCATTGTAAAACTTGCCCAGCAGCAGCATTGCAAGTAATTCCTGTTAACTCGCCCATAGTGTGACCCATGGTAATAGGACTATTTGTATTATATGCCCAAACACCAATTCCAAGAACTAAAAGTATTACCAGAGCAATAATAGCATACAGCCATCTGTTTGTTATATTTATATTCAGATTTAGATTAATCCTCTTTCTTTTTTTTGATCCCATCTTTCTTCTCTTTTTATTATAATATAAACACTTGGTTATTATTTAAACATTATGAAAAATAAAAAACTCTAAACCTTATTCCTCTTTACAAAATCATCAATGAATTTTTTATTTTTTTCATGATCTACAACTCCTTTTAATACATATACATCCCTGTCACCAATTCTTTTTCTTTCACTCTTTAAGTCAGTGGACGAACTCTCAAAAGCTTCTTTGCTCATTAAAACTTCTTCTTTCGCTAAATCTGCCAAAGATTTTGCTGCAGGGATTAAACTTCGCAGGGGTGTGAATATAAGCTTCTTATTCTCAACTTTATTTATTACTTCTCCACTACTTATAGATATTCCATATTCTATTTTATCCTTGAACTTTCTGTTCATATAATTAATATTTTCCATTATTCTTTTTGCAACAACTGCTGCTGTAACTTCATTCTTTGAATTATTAGTTAACAATGGACTGAATATTATTATGACATCATTTTTCTGTTTATATACAGCCCCGCGTCTTGCATACGCTGCTTCAACTGCTTTTTCAAGTCTATGCTGTAATAAAGTTCCAAGTTCATTCTTTACTTTTATAGCTATAACTGCTACTTTATGTTTATCTCCCTGTACTACTGATGCCTGTTCAGCCCTTATAGGCCCAGATATTGAAACCACTGAAGTTGGTGTTTTATTATCTTCTTTTTTACTCTCAGTCCTCGGAATGACTGTTATCTTTCTAGGACCTTCAACTATACCACCGCTGCTTTTCCTTTCAGGCATACTTGGATATGCAAAAGATCTCTTTTTTAGTTTCTTTCTTAAAAAGAATAATAAAATTCCTGCTAAAATTATTATAAAAAATATCCACATTATAGGACTATTAACTATACCAAATCTTTTTATTCCTGACCCTTTATCTTCCTCAACTCCAACAACATTCCCAGTTAATGTAACTCCTGTTCTTGTTATCTCTGATTCCCCGTCGCTAACTTTTATGCTATATTCTTCATTAGCTCCAGTTAATTTGAATTTTGTTGATTCACCAAGCCCAAGACTAACTTTCTTTACAAAGGGCTTTCCATTTAACTCAACCTGTATGTCCTTATCATAACGAACATTGCCTATATTAGTTACAATCAATGTCTCATTCACAAATTCAAAAGATACCATAGCTTTTTCATTGATATAAAATGTCTTTTCTTTTGTTGTATTTCCATTATTAGCACGAATAGTATAATAACCTGCACTAACATTCGTTGGGAGGTTATATTGTCCAGATGAATCTGATTTAAAAATTCCTTCAAAAACTCTATTATTATGAGCATCTAATATAATAACTGATGCTTCATCATCAATATTTTTTCCTGTCTGATCTAATAAAATAGGCCTGAATCCAAATACAATTCCTGGATTAATATTCTGCCCATCAATAGCGATATCAATATCAGTTAGAACTTGTGCTACTATAAGATTTCCTCTTGCAATTCCTTCGCTTATTTTTTGATCTTCTTCATCTTTCTCATAAGCAAAAACCTCAATCCTGTATTCTCCTGCAGGCGTATCTTTTCTTATATTAACAATTACAGAAAACTCGCCATTTTGTATATTCCCATAGAAAATATCACCACTATTAACATTATTAGTATCATTTGTCAAATTTCCTGTGTCATTTTGATTATTTTCCACTGAAACTGCACCCAAATTTGGTATTGTAATCTCAACCACCCCATTTGCACCTGCACCATTCAATCTTTTTGCAGAACCTTTTACAATCAAATCTTCTCCAGGTTTTATAAAGAATGAATCAGGACTTAAAGAAACATCCAATTTTTTTGATATTTTGAATACCAGACTTTTATAATCAACACTGTTATAATTCGCTGAAAAATAACAATCCCCAGTTAAGTCATTTATATGGACAGAAGTTAAGGGTAATTGGACGCTAAAATTTTCAGCTGGATTGCTGGTATATGAAATAAGACTTTCTTTATTGTCACATACTAACTTAATGCTTATAGGTCCTTTCTCAATTGGCGAAATGCTTACTTCAAGATTTATCATGTCCCCGAGATTATAAGCATCATCAAGTTCAGATAAGTAAACCACTGCTGCTACATTATTTATGGTTAATAGTAAAAGTAAATTCAGGATTATTAACTGTAATATTGCTCTTTTTTTCATAAATAAATTTAATGGGGGATAATATATAAATGTTATTAAGTGGCTTTTTTATATATCTCCTTTGTTTTTAAAACACAAAATATAGTTGCCCTTCCTGTTTCAACTTTTTCATCAAAATTGAACCACTTATAATCATAGGTTACACTATCCTCTTGTCTATATTTTACCAATACTCTATCGCCAATTTTAACATAAGTATTAGGATCAGAAGAAAGGTAGAAATAAGGAGATTCTAATCTTTTACCATCTTTAAGTTCAAAAATCATTCTAGATTGGTCATATTCAGATTCACATTCGACATATCCAACACATTCAGCAATCTCTTCAATAATTTTCTTATTCTCAGTTTTATATTCTTCTGTTAACCCAAATATTTTTAATACTATCTTTTCTAGATTTAATTTCATTTTATATTAAACATTCTTTATATTATAAATATATAATCAAAGCTTTTATATATCTAAAAAAATATTAATTATTGATATTTTATATAAGATGGCAAAGAAAAAAGAGGGCATTAATTCTAAAGACAAAGCAAAAGTCACGCCTTGGGAAGTAAAAGGAAATATAGATTATGATAAATTAATTAGAGAATTTGGAGTAGAAAAAATAGATAAAGTTCTTCTTGAGAGAATAAAAAAACATTCAAAAGAAAACCATTTTATGTTAAGAAGAGGGGTTTTTTTTGCTGGAAGGGATATAAAATGGTTATTGGATGAATATGAAAGAGGAAATAAGTTTTTTTTATATACTGGAAGAGCACCTTCAGGACCGGTACATTTAGGTCATTTATTGCCGTGGGTATTTACAAAATGGCTGCAGGATAAATTTGATGTTGAATTATGGTTTCAATTTCCAGATGAGGAAAAATTTCTTTTCAAGCAAGATCTCGATTTTGAAGAAATAGAGAAAAATCTTAATGAAAATATGCTTGATGTTATAGCCCTTGGATTTGACCCTAAAAAGACACATTTTTTAATAGATACAAAACATGCAAATTTGATGTATAAACCAGCATGCATGGTAGCAAAAAGAATAACATTCTCTATGGTAAAAACTTCTTTTGGGCTTACAGACCAGTCAAATATAGGTTCAATATTTTATACAAGTATGCAGGCAGTTCCTGCTTTTCTGCCTTCAATATTAAAAAATAAGAAAGTTCCGTGCTTGATTCCTCATGCAATTGATCAGGATCCTCATTTCAGGTTAACCAGGGACATATTGCCTAAAATTGGTTTTTACAAACCAAGTTCAATCCAATGTTCATTCCTCCCCCCTCTCTCAGGAACAGATGGAAAAATGTCCTCTTCAGAAAATGATGCTATATTCACAACAGATTCTCCAGAAGTTGTAAAGACAAAAATAAACAAGTATGCCTTTTCAGGAGGCCAACCAACTTTAGAAGAACATAAAAAACAAGGAGGAAATCCTGATATTGACGTTTCTTTCCAATACCTAAGAATGCTTTTGGAAGAAGATGATAAAAAACTCGAAAAATTACATGATGAATATAAATCTGGAAAACTTTCAACAGGAGAACTCAAAAAATACACAATAGAAAAGATAAATTTATTTTTGAAAGAACATCAAAAAAAGAGGATACTCGCAAAAAAAAATATTGATAAATTTATTTACAAGCCTTAATATTTATAAACATAAAAATCTGGATATATTGATAAGGTAATATTATAAAGAGGGAATCAAATGCAAAAAAGAGGGCAATCGAAGATTATAACAGTAGTTCTGTTTGTGTTATTAATTTTAGTTCTGATAATAATACTCTGGAATATCATAATGGGTTTACTCCGAGAAACACAATATAGTATAGGATTGGAGCAGGAAATTTCAAAAATAAAACTCAAAATTGAAGATGCAAATTGTATTGATGCAGGTGGGCAGGAAGTTAATTGTACCTCAGGATTTGCAGATAATGTAAGTTTAGCAATTCAAAGGTCAGGTTCAGGACAGATTATAATTGGACATGAGAATGTAACACGAAATAGAACTATAACAATAGAGCATAATATAGATACAGATGTTATTTCTGTTATTGATGTATCTGGAAGCATGAAGAAGGAGGATTTAAAAAATTGTTTAATTGATCAAACTTCTTCATGCTGTACAACAAATAATTGTAATTCTCAATCAGATTGTGAAACATGCGGGGGAAATTACAGTGGAGGAAAATGTCTATTAGAAAATTATTTGTTTAATCCGCAATATTGTATAAACAATGATTGTTCAATTCAATCAGTATGTGAAGCAAAAGGAGGGTTCTTAAAACAAATATATGATTCAAATTTAGGTATGATGGTATCTACTGATGAATGTGTTATTTATCCTCCTTGTGTAAATCCAGGTGTTGATTGTAGAATACAAACAGAATGTGAAAGTGTAGGCGGGGAATATATGGAATTAGGATTAATATATTTTCTTTCCCCAATAAATGGATATGTATGTACCAGCAGCGACGATATTTTGGAGAGTCGTTTTAGTGCTGCTGTTGGAAAAAATTATATATGTAAAGAAAATGATGAAACCTGTCAATATACCTGTAAGGGTTTAATAGAATTGGACTTATACCCAAAGATATATCACGCAAAAGAAGCAAATAAAGATTTTATAGATGAATTATTTAATGATACAAAAATAAATAACAAATTAGGCTTGGTAAATTTTAGTTACAATTCTACATTGGAACATGCATTATCAAATGACACAAATTCTCTGAAGACAAAAACAGATAGTTTGATTGCAGGCGGTGGAACTTGTATATGTTGTGGAATAAACAGAGCAAGAAATGTACTCAAACAAGGTTCAAATAATATTAGAGCTATAGTAGTTATGAGTGATGGAATAGCAAGCTCAATTTGTCCTGGACAAGGAGAATCAGGAGAACCAGATACACCTCCATATGATGATGCAAAAAATGATGCTATACAATCTGCAAATATTTTAAGAACAGAATTTAATAATACTAATGTATCTATTTATGCTATTGGCTTTGGAAATGATGCAGATGAAGATACACTAAGACAAATAGCAGACCCTGAAAAATACAGCTTTGCAGATTCTTCAACACTTTCAGAAATTTACACAAAAGTTGCAGAGGAAATAAAAAATGAAACTTACACTGAAATAGTTGAAGTAATTCAAGATGAAGAAGAATGGAATAAATTAATAGTTAGGTTATATAATGATGCAGGAGCTTCATGTTCAGTTGAAATACCTTCAACGCAAGTTCCATTTAAACCCCCAAGAATAGGTGAAACGATAAATTATAAAATACCTATATGTATAGATGGCCCTACTTTTTTAAGAATATTTTTTGTTCTTCCAGGAGGAGAGGAAAAATTGCTGACTGAACAATGCCTTGTTCCAGGTGCAGAACAGTGTGAATAATAATATACTTTTTGTACTTTAAAATCAAAAGAGCAAATCCTCATATGCTATACTTATTCAAAGAATCTATCAAGAAGTTCTCTTCTTAGTTCAAATGATCTATTACAATTCATTTTAAGATTTGTAGAAGCACTTTTTTTGAAGTATATATTTTCTACAAATTTATCTTCCTCTTTTGCGACTAATACGGCTGGAACAAAATCTCCATCCCCAGAAACTAATATTGCTATGTCATAACTATTTCTAAAAGCTCCTTTTACTAAATCAACTGCCATATGTATATCGTCTTCTTTTAAAACATAATAATATTCATTAGTTCCTTTTATCTTTCTTTTCAGAAGTTTACATAGAATAAGGTTAAGTTTTGGAATTACCCTTATCTTTTCAAAAAATTTCTGCTGATTTTGATATTTGCTTAGGTCTCTAGTTCTATCTAAGGGGGCATTATAGTAAAATATTGAAACCAGTTCATTTTTACCATTCAGAAAGTCACAAAATTTCTTGAAGTTAAAATTTATCAAGTCTTTTTTATCTCCATAAATCTTCTTTAAACCAAAATAGAAATTATTACCATCAATAAATATAATTACTCTTTTCATAATGTGAAAACCCAGAGTTGCTCGAAAGCAATTCTGGGGCTTGTATATAATTATTATATGAAATTAATACTTAAATAGTTTTCGGAGATTTCACAAATAGATGAAAAAGCTTCTTTTTTGTGACTAGCAGAATTTACTTTTTATTTAATAATAACATATAAGAATTGATTTTTATACGTCCACACAGAAGAATTTATAAAGATTGTACCCGTACAATAACTATGGCATATACTGAAATAAAAGAAAGAAATAAGAGAAAATATTTCTATAGAGTTATTTCTATTAGAGAATCAAACAAAGTAAAGAAAAAAAGAAAGTATCTTGGAGCAAACCTAAAACCTAATATATTGTCTAAAAAAGAAATAGAAGCGGATAAAGATATATCTAATAACAAAAAGAAAAATGATATTGATAAAATAAAAGAAAAAATAATTCCTATATTGAAAAAAAATAAAGTTAGGAAAGCAGGGATATTTGGCAGTTATGTTAGAGGTGAACAAAAAAAAGGAAGCGATATTGATATTCTAATAGAACCGCCGCCAGGAATGGGTTTAGAATTTGTTAGTCTTGCTTTAAAATTAGAGAAAATACTAGATAAAAGAGTGGATTTGTTAACCTATAATGGAATTAGTCCATATTTAAAGGAAAGGATTTTAAAAGAAGAGGTGAGAATTATATGAGTGAAAAGGATGATTCTGTATTTATTAGACACATTATAGACAGCATTCAGGCTATAGAAGAATTTAGTAGAAACTTATCAAAAGAAGAATTAACCTCTAACAGATTAAAGCAAAGTGCAATAGTCAGGGAAATAGAAATAATAGGAGAAGCTTCTAAAAATATTTCAAATTCTTTAAAAGAGAAATATAAAAAAATTGAGTGGAAAAAAATAGCAGGAACAAGAGATAGAATAATCCATAGATATTTTAATGTAAATTTAGATATAGTTTGGGATATAATAAACAAAGACTTGCTAGAACTTAAAAAACAAATTGAAAGAATAAAAAGAGAATTATAAGAATAATACAAAGCAACAAAGATTTTTTAAACACATTCTATTTATATAAGATATGAAAATAAAAATAAAGGAAGGCGGCTATAAACTTTTAGAAAAAGTTTAATCAAAACCTGCATATATTTATACGAAGATGATGCAAAAAAGAGGGCAATCGAAGATTATAACAGTAGTTCTGTTTGTGTTATTAATTTTAGTTCTGATAATAATACTCTGGAATATCATAATGGGTTTACTCCGAGAAACACAATATAGTATAGGATTGGAGCAGGAAGTTTCAAAAATAAAACTTAAAATTGAAGATGCGAATTGTATTAATGAAAATGGGCAGGAAGTTAATTGTACTTCAGAACTTGCAGATAATGTAAGTTTAGCGATTCAAAGGTCAGGTTCTGGGCAAATTATAATCGGACGTGAGAATGTAACAAGGACAAGGAATGTAACAATTACCAATGATGTGAATACAGATGTTATTTCTGTTATAGATTTATCTGGAAGCATGAAAATAAAAGATGTAATAAGTTGTTCTGAAGATGGATCTGCCTGCTGTTCAACTAATGATTGTAGAAGAGGAAGTCTATATGAGGGTAATGTGTGCCAAGATACATGTGGTGGTACACCACAATTCGACCAGAATAATAGATTATACTACATAAAAAGAGCAAATATAAATTTTATAGATAATTTATTTGGTGCACAAAGAGATGATAAATTAGGATTAGTAGGATATAAAACGGTAGTTAATATAACTATACCCTTATCAAATAACAAAGATTTTTTGACTAGTACAATAAATAATTTAGCAGCTAGTGGGGATACCTGCATATGTTGTGGTATAGAAAAAGCAGGAGAAATAATCCAACAAGGATCAAATAACAATAAGGTAATAATTGTTATGAGTGATGGTGAAGCAAATGTTAAATGTGCTAAACAGGGAACAGGCAATGCAAAGCAAGATGCAATAGAAGCTGCAGATGAATTAAAAAGGAATATTGAAAATTTAACAATATATACAATAGGCTTTGGATATAGTTCAAGTCGAGCTACATTAACAGACATAGCAGATCCAGGAAAATATAGTTATGCTGATACTTCAAATCTCTCAGAAATTTACAGTAAAGTTGCAGAGGAAATAAAAAATGAAACTTACACCGAGATAGTAGAAGTAATCCAGGATGAAGAAGAATGGAATAAATTAATAGTTAGGTTATATAATGATGAAGGAGATTCATGCTCCATTGAAATACCTTCAGCACAAGTTCCATTTAAACCTCCAAGAATAGGTGAAACGATAAATTATAAGATACCTATATGTATAGAAGACCCAACATTTTTAAGAATATTCTTTGTTCTTCCTGATGGAAAAGAATCGCTATTGACTGAACAATGTCTTGTTCCTGGTGCAGAACAGTGTGAATGATAATACTAACTAACTCCCCTCTTGATTATATATTAACCTAAAAAATGATCCAGTTGATATTTCTATTTAGAAAAGCATTAAAAGAATAAGATTCTAATCCTTTTATGAAAGATAAAATATTAAGAATTATAAAAGAAGTTGAAAAGAAATATAAGATTAAAATAGTATGGGCTATTGAATCTGGATCTAGAGCATGGGGATTTGCTTCAGAAGACTCAGATTATGATATTAGATGTATGCATATAGGAAAACTAGATGATTACCTAGGTTTAAACCTTCCACCTAAACAAATTAATCTAAATATAGATAATATAGACCTCGAAAGTTGGGATATAAAAAAATTTTCAGAGCTTACTCTTAAATCAAATCCTCAAATAGCAGAATGGCTAAGGAGTCCAATAGTTTATATAGATTCTCCAATAAGAAAACAATTTAAGAAATATTTTGATGAGGGTTGTTCTTTGGAATTTCTTAAGCATCATTACATAAGAATGGCAAAGCAGAACTATCACAAATATATGGGAATAGGTATGTCTCATTCATGTAAGAAATATCTTTATGTCTTAAGAGGAATAGCATGTTCCATATACATAGAAAAAGAGAGTAAACTTCCTCCATTACCTTATAGAGATGTTATCAAATATTTACCAGAACAGGTTAAAAAATTCTTTGAAAAGTGTGTTATACAAAAAAATACAACTGAGAAAGCTGAAATAATCGCAGATGAAAAAGTTTCTGAGTTTATTAATAAATATTTAGGAAAATCATCTGATAAAGTTGATATTTCATTCAAAAAGAAAAACCGGCTAAATAAATATTTAGTTAAAATAATAAAGGAAATAACCTAACCAATCAAAGATTTTTTAAACACATTCTATTTATATAAGATATGAAAATAAAAATAAAGGAAGGCGGCTCAAAAATGAATAATAAAACAGGAAACCTTGGTTTCATACGAAGATGAAATTATTATTTATTCATTGTGATTATATAAAATTTAAGGCAAAACAAAAAGCCCTAAAAAATCCAGAGGAATTAACAGAGGAAGGAAAAAGACAAGTTGAAGTAAAAGAGCCTTTGGTTGTTTTCATCGCAGTTGAAAAAAGAGATGAAAATAACAAAGAGATAGTGGAAAAATTATTGACTGAAATAAAAGATGTTGCTGGAAAAGTTAATGCAAAAAATATTGTTCTTTATCCTTATGCTCATCTTTCTAGTAATCTTTCCAACCCACAATTTGCAGAAGAAACTCTAAAAAAAGCAGAGGAAAAACTTACAAAAGAATTCAAGGTATCGCGAGCTCCCTTTGGTTATTATAAAGAATTTGAATTAAAATGCAAAGGCCATCCTTTATCTGAATTAAGCAGAGAAATTACTTCACAAACTTCAGAGGAAAAATCAACAGAGGAAAAATATGACCCAATACAACTCCTAAGAGAAATAACAAAAACAAAGCTTGATACAAGTAAATTAAAAGAGAATGACCATAGGATACTTAGCCAGAGGATGAATTTATTTTCTTTTTCTGACATCGCCCCTGGTATGATTTTCTGGCATAATAATGGTTTGATTATTTATAATGGATTGATTGATTATTGGAGGGAATTGCATAGAAGAGAGAATTATCAGGAAATTTCAACCCCGCAAATTCTGGATAAAAAACTCTGGCAAATTTCAGGACATTGGGAAAAATACAAAGATAATATTTTCTTGACTGATTATGAAGGAAGAACTTTCGCAGTAAAGCCGATGAATTGCCCTGGTGGAATGCTTGTTTTTAAGAATAAACCAAAATCATATAAGGATTTGCCTCTAAGGATGGCTGAACTAGGTATTGTGCATAGGCAGGAATTATCCGGGGTTTTGGCAGGATTATTCAGAGTAATCAAATTCACGCAAGATGATGCTCATTTGTTCTGCACTGAAGATCAACTAGAAGAAGAAATCAAAGGTGTTATAAAATTGGTTGATGAAGTTTACAAGAAATTTGGTTTTGAATACCATATTGAACTATCAACACGCCCTGAAAAAAGAATTGGAGATGAAAAACTCTGGGATAAAGCAGAAAAAGTGCTTGAAGATGTTCTAAAGAAAACAAAAATAAAATATAAAGTAAATAAGAGAGATGGGGCTTTTTACGGACCAAAAATTGATTTTCATATAAAAGACAGTCTTGAAAGAACTTGGCAATGCGGGACAATACAATTAGATTTTGCAATGCCTGAAAGATTTGATTTAGAATATATTGGAAAAGATAATAAAAACCACAGGCCAGTTATGATTCACAGAGTTATATATGGTTCAATTGAAAGATTTATAGGAGTTTTACTTGAGCATACAAATGGAAATCTTCCATTATGGCTTTCTCCAAAGCAGGTAAGAATAATTAATTTCACGGACAGGAACACAAAGGCTTGTGAAAAATTAAAAAAGGAACTGGAAAAATTAAACATTCGTGTAGATATAGATTTGTCACAAGAACCAATTTCAGGAAAGATAAAGCAGGCTGAAATTGAAAAAGTTTCTTATATAATAGTCATAGGTGATAAGGAAGAAAAAGAAAAAACCTTGGCCGTAAGAAGCAAGCAAAAAGTAAAAAATATTAAGAAGGAAGAATTCATTAAAAAAATAAAAGAAGAAATAGATGAAAAAAGATAAATTTATTCTTAAAAGAACATCAAAAGAAGAGGATACTCGCAAAAAAAAATATTGATAAGTTTATTTACAAGCCTTAATATTTATAAACATAAAAATCTGGATATATTGATAAGGTAATATTATAAAGAGGAAATCAAATGCAAATAAAAGAAGGTGACTATAAACTTTTAGAAAAAGTTATATGAAAATCTTTTGATTTCAATTATTCAAATTTAAAAAATTTGAACACAATAAAAAAGGAAACCTTGGTTTCATACGATTAAGAAGATGATACAAAAAAGAGGTCAGTCAAAAATAATCACAGTAGTTCTTTTAATATTATTAATTATTGTTCTTATAATTGTACTTTGGAACATTATAATTGGGCTACTGAAGGAAACCCAATACAAGATTGGAATAGAGCAGGAAATTTCAAAGATAAAACTCAAAATTGAAGATGCAAATTGTATTAATGAAAATGGGCAGGAAGTTAATTGTACTTCAGAACTTGCAGATAATGTAAGTTTAGCGATTCAAAGGTCAGGTTCAGGACAGGTCATAATCGGACATGAGAATGTGACAAGAAATAGAACTATAACAAGCACTGAAATAATAACAAGACCTGTTGATATAATTTTTGTTATTGATACAACTGGAAGTATGGAGGATGAAATACAGGATGTAAAAAACACTATAACTACCTTTGTTGACAATATAAATATTAATATAAATGCGGCAAACAATGAGACAAATAAATTTGGTTTAATTGATTATAAAGATTATCCTATAACTGGTTGTGGAGGGGGTGATGATTATCCTTCTAGAATACATTTATTCAATGGAAATAAAACAACAGAAAATGTAACAATATTTAAAAATGAAGTAAATACTTTAAGTGCGTCCGGTAGTGGTGGGGATACCCCTGAATCTCATTTAACAGCTTTAAATGAAACAATAAACCTCCCTTATAGATACAAAAAAGTAGTAGTTCTTCTTTCAGACGCGCCTCCTCATGCAAAAGATTGCGAATGTAAACCGAATATTCCTCCTCTTCTGAACACAACATATAGTTTCTGTACTTATTACATAAATGATAGTAATAATGATGGAAAAAATGATACTTATCAAGCATCCTCATCTGGACAGCCAAATTGTTACCAAGGACCAGAAACAATTGAAGAAATAAAACAACAATTAATCATAGATAATATTAGTTTTTATTATATAAACAAAAAAGCAGATATGTATCAGTCTATAGTAAATTATTCTATTGTTAATACCTGCTTTAATGAAAAAGATAAACAAATGGCCGATGAATTAGGCAGGTTCTATCTCTATAATGAATCTGGAGGAGCAACAAGTGTTGATGGTATATTAATCAGTATATCAAACGATATTGATATTCCAAAACAAGAGAACTATACCGAGATAGTAGAAGTAATCCAGGATGAAGAAGAATGGAATAAATTAATAATAAAGTTATATAATGATGAAGGAGATTCATGCTCCATTGAAATACCTTCAGCACAAGTTCCATTTAAACCTCCAAGAATAGGTGAAACGATAAATTATAACATACCTTTATGTGATTATGTTGATGGTAGTAGTAGTAAAGTTTTCAAGGACCCAACATTTTTAAGAATATTTTTTGTTCTGCCTCCTCCTTATGACAAGGAAACATTATTGACTGAACAATGTCTTGTACCTGGTGCAGAACAGTGTGAATAGCAGCATAAATAATCACAAAAGATAACAAAGATTTTTTAAATACTTGCTATATTGTATATTTTAAAGTTATAAAAAAGGAAATATAAAATAATAAAATGAACGCAAACATTCTAAGAGAAGAAAGAAAAACTTTATGGAGGATATTAAACGAAGGAATTAGTGGTTTGCTAAAGATTGACAAAGAAGATACAGAGTACGCCTTTATAATGAAAATCCCAAAAAAAGACAGGATTGGGTGTGAAGTAAGATTAGAGCATATATCTGATTGCATAAAAGTCCTGTATGAAATACAGGGATTCCAAGTAGAAGATGATAGATATAACAGATTTTTAATTAAAGGAGAAAAAACTTATCATATAGAGTTAAGTCAAAATGAAAGATATAATATAGTGTCTATGAGATAAAAATGACATTCAAAGAAACCCTTGAAAAAGTAGAATCCTCTAATGAATTCAAAGATTTTATAAAACAAAATGAAAATGCACATTTAGTCGCAGGATTTTTTATAATTGATTTTATATCAAACGACAATAAAAAATCACTTGATTATTTATCTGGAGAAAAAATATACACATTTGATTTCCTTGATAATGGAAAAGTAAAATTCAGGGAAGATGAGTTAATTGAAAAAACAAATCAGAAATTGACTCAAATCAGCAAAGAAATATCAGTTGAGCTGGATGAATTAAAATCAATTGCAGGAACCAGGATACTTGATGAAGGAATCTCTGCTAAATTTAACAAGATTATTGCAATATTACAGAATAATAAAGATAAGCAAGTCTGGAATTTAACTTGTATGTTAGATGGTCTTATTATAATAAACATATTAATTGATGCTAATGCAGGAGAAATAATAAAATTTGAAAGAAAATCCATGATGGATTTGATAAGAAAGAAATAAAATTAAGTCATCAACTGAAGATTTCTAGAAAGATTTAAATATAACAAAATATAACTATATATAACTAAAATGGAAATAAAAACAAGAGCTAAACGCTGGGGAAGTTCTATTGGAATAATATTACCAAAGGCAGTTGTAGAATCAAATAAAATAAGAGAAAATGATGAAATAATTGTGGAAGTAAAAAAAGAAGTTTTAGCAAAGGATTTTTTTGGGAGATTCGCAGGAAAGTTTAAAAAAACAGCACAGGAATTAAAAGATGAAGCAAGAAAAGGATGGGATTAAATATTTCTGGGATACATATGCATTAGTAGAACTAGAAAATGGAAATCCTAAATATGCAAGATATTCTGATGAACCAGTTGTCCTAAGTATTTTTAATCTTGTAGAGATTTTTTGGGTAATATTAAATCAATTCAGTGAAAAAGAAGCTGAAGAAGTCTATGACACTTATAAAACTGCAGTTGTGGAGATTAATGATGAAACTCTCAAAGAAGCTATAAAATTCAGAAAAAAAATTTATAAAAATAAAAAAATTTCTTACGCTGATTCAATAGGGTATACCTATGCATTAAGAAATAATTTAAGATTCTTAACAGGAGATAAAGAATTTGAAGATTTAGATAATGTTGAATTTGTCAAGAAGTAAATTTAAAAAGAACTTATACATTCTATAACAGATAATAAAAAATGGGTAATATAGAAGACGTAATAAAAAAAGTGACTCCTTTAAATAAAAAAGGGAAACCTCTTTCAGAACACTTGCTAATTTATGATTCCTCATCTGAAACACTAGAACCATTATATTTCTGGATATTGGATTTAATGAATGCTAGCTTTAAAGGAAAAGTAACAAAAATAACCGACAATTTTTCATCTTCTCCTGGAAGTGGGCATTTCTCAGAGTTGCGCGGGAAAGCAAGCCAGATGCAGCAGGAGGCATCTCGTGTATTAGGAACTATAAATAATATTCTCAAAGGGGTATTAAACCTCATTTATGATTTAAAAGAATTCAAGATAAGGTTAAGTCATTATGATGCTGCTAATTCTTCTGATAAGTCAAAATCAGAGGCAGGAACCTTGGCACTAAAACAAATCTGGATGGATAGAGTTGATATACAAAGGGGGCAGGGAAGTATAAATGCTCTTTCTTCAGGAAATTTGAATTTTATAACATTAAGAGATTCATTTTTAGCTGGAAAAGGTGTAAATGATGTTGATAAAATGGATTTAAATGAAAGAGTAAAAAGGATACTTAAGCCAAGAGTTCAAGAGTTTGAAGAATGGAGAAAAAATAGCGAAAAAGAATTAAGAAAAAGATATGAAATTGAGAAATTATATCTAAAAAGCCAGGTTGCGGCATTAAAATTGAATGCTCAATGGGCGCGGCCATATTTAAGGGCAGCACAAAGACTTGAGTCAACTGCTGAATTGGAATCTGATCCTGCTCTTGTATCTATCTTTAATACAATATTGCTTGAATTAACATTAATGGGCCAATCAGAAATAAATATAGAAGAAGCATCCTTAGAAGGAAATCTACCGCCGGATTTTAGAAAAAGATCTTTTAACAAAAGATTGAGAAAATATCATTCAGTTGTTTTTGTAAGTTTTAAATTCAGAGGAATACCATCAAAAGCAGGACAGCATTATTTATTTGGTGGAAGAGCAGAAGTATCATTTAAGACTTATGTGTTTAATGATGATGAATTAACCCTTTTGAAAGATGAGTTTGAAAATTCTGGACTTGAGGAATCATTAAAACTTATTCAAGGAATGACAGATGAATCTTTATTACAATTAAAAATTGATATTGATGAGTTGCTTGATGAGAAGAAAGAGGATAAGAAAGATTCAGTTAATATCAACCCCTTCGCTGGTTTATTCTCGTTCCTGAAAGTTGAGAAAAAAGATGAAAAAGAGGATAAGAAAAAGAAAGTAAAAATGTTGAAGGAAAAAGGAATAAAAAGAGAATCTTATGCAGAAAGATATGTAAGAAATTTAGCAGAGGCAAATACGAAAAATATGTCGCTTAATATCTATGATATATACAAAAAAGCTCATGGTATGGCAGGAATGCCATTCCCTTATCCAGAAGACGAAGAAGTAAAAACTCCACAAACTACTGCTGACAGAATTTTTGGCTTCAGATAATTTGCTTTAGATAGATTTTTTAGTACAGAACTCTTTCTTATTCAATGGTAAAAAAGTTGTCCAAAAAAGATTCAAAAAAACTGAAAGTTGTTATCCATGATGATGAAATTAAAGAAGAAGAACCAGAAGTAGCTGTAAATGAAGAAAGAAAAGATTTATCTGATGAAATTGAAGAAGAAGATCTTGAAAATATAATTAGTGAAAGAGATAATTCAGGAGATATAGCAAATTTCAGGAGATTTAAATTAAGAGATATAAATCCTTCACTTCAACAAGAAGATGTAAATCTTGAACAATCAATTGCAGACATCCCTATTAATATTAATAGAGCTAATGAAGATACAAATAATAGAAACTTAAATAATCAAACAAATACTTACCTTTCTACACCAAATGCAGAAAATCAAACAAATCCTTATTCACCTAATGCTAATCTTTATGGACCAGATAACAATACAAACATTCAGAATGCTTATCAAGAAATAGTTAGAACAGCAAATATAACCTCTCTTGAACAGCAGAGATTAAATCAAACTTCAATAAACACCCCGCAAAGATTAAATCCAAATCCACAAAATTCAGAAATCCAAAAATCAGATGATCCATGGGGTTTTCATTCTCAGGATAAAAATATAATAAACCTAGATGAAGCAAAAAGGAAAGAAAAAGAAAGAAGATTTTATCAATGATTGACTAGAAAAAATTATATACTCTTAAATAATAAAGATATTATGAAGTCTTTAGATGAAATATATGAAGTAATAGGAAAAAAATTTCTGAATGAGCTAAAGGAACTGCATCCAGAAACTCCTATTTATGGAAAGTTTTCATTAAACTATACAATAAAAAAAGGGAGAAGATTCAGCCCTTTTTCTAAAAAATTATTAGAAATTAAGAAGCCAGATATAGATATTGCAGGTTATTATCATAATATAGTTATTTTATATGAAGAATCTATAAGAGATGAAGTTGAACAGATTGGAAAGAATATTTATGGAGAATTAAAAATGGAAAAAATGATTTTTGAATTATTTGATTATAAATCATATAAGATTCTATTATATGAACCTAAACATTATACAAAATATTATGCAGATTCAATTTGGCCTCTTAATTAACTAATTTAATATCCCACTCATAAATATAAATCATTCAAAAAATTTATAAATTTTACATGTCTTATAATAAAAATAAATAAAATAAAGGAAAAATGAAACAAACAAAAAAAGAAGTAAATAATTCTAGTTATTTTTAACAATGGATTTAAGAAAAGGTTTATTAATTATTGATAATAATTCTAATAATGATAAAAAAAGAAGGAATATTATTGTCATTTATAATAATTATTCTTTTATTCTCATTGGTAGTAATATTCAATCCTAAAGATTTCTCACTTAATATATCTGCATATTCTATTAAGGAGTTAAGTGAAGAAGATATTGTTGAAGTAAACAATACCCAATTTTTCAAAGATATGAGATTTTCAAGAAAGATTTTGGGTTATAGAATAGATTCCTCATGTAACGATTTTAAAAAAAATAGGATGGAAAGAGCCTTTGATATATTAAAAAATGAGACCTTAATAATTAATTTTGTTGAAGTGGAGACAAATGAAGACATATATATTAATTGTAAAGGATATTCAGAGAATATCTCTGATGGATATATCAAAGCAGGTGAGGGAGGGGCTTATTCAGTTGTTAATACAGGAAAATTTAATGTGATAAAAAAAGGAAAAATATCATTTTATAATTCATCAGATAAATGCGATAAACCAATAACAGAAATACATGAATTATTGCATGTTTTTGGATTCAAACATTCAGAAGAAAATACAAGCATAATGTATAATGTATCTTTATGTGAACAGAATATAACAAAAGACATAATAAAAAAATTTATAATATTATATACCACACAAGAAATACCTGACTTAGGTTTTGAAAATTTAAGTCATAAAAGAGGACTTTCCTATACTGATTTTTCTGTTGATGTTATAAATAGGGGATTAAGAGAAGCTAAAAATGTTTCAATAGAAATTGACTATGGAAATTCCAACCTAAAAATAGTTTCTCTTGGAGATTTTGGAATCGGAGATAAAAAGAAAATTAGCGCAGATAATTTCCGTGTTAATAGGAATAGAAACATTACATTAAATATAGAAACAATAAATGATTTAAATGAAACTGATAATACTCTTTCTTTCTGATTTAATCTTAACAAAAACCTATATAAATGAACAGATATTATGAATAATATAAAAGGTAATACTGAAAAAATGGTTAGTTACGAGTCAATTTATGCTGGTTCAACTTATCTTCTTGACCCAAATTATAACTTTACAGGTTATAGGGTAAAAGTTTCAGATATAGGCGGGACAACAAGTATTCAGACTGCAAATCAATTAAGTGAAGTTAATAAATTATTAAATCAGGGAATAAAAACAACTGAGCTTTCTATAATAAATCCTGATGTTCTTGAAATGATTCCAAAAGACCATTTCAAGGAAATCCAAAGATTAAATCAATTAACAGGAGCAGAATCAACTATACATGCTCCAATTGTTGACCCATCAGGATTTACTGAGCAGGGATGGGGCGAAGAAAATATGAAACTTGCGGAAAGACAATTCAATGAAACCATTGAGAGAGCACATGTTTTGAATAAAAATGGGAATATGCCAGTCACTATTCATTCATCAACTATTCCAGGATCTTTAATAATGCCTGATCCAGAAAATAAGAATAAAGATGTAATGCAAAGAATGCTCGCAGTTGATCAGGATACTGGACAATTCATTCCATTGAAAAGAGAGAGAAAATATTTACCAGGAGGGCCAAAAGAGGGTCAATTGAGAATTCCAGAACAAGAATTAAAACTTGCCAATGAATCTTATTGGAGAGACCAATTATATCAGGTTGCCGTATCAAAAGAAGGAGGAGACAGGCTTCTGAGAGAAAATTTTGCTTTAATTGCTGGAGAAGATATTGGAACAGAAGAAGGAATTAAAAGATTATCTCCGGAACAAAGAGCAGTTTTACAACAAGTAAGAACTGCAAACATTTATCTTGAAAATAGTTACCAATCACTCAATTCTATTTATAATAAAGCTTACAAATATGCTGATGATGATAAAACAAAAAAAGCTTTGGAAT
>Ga0209542_10007389_pt1 | contig 20935 bp, 25 predicted proteins | sample RifCSPhighO2_01_FD_184028 | JGI IMG/M metagenome (GOLD analysis project Ga0209542, IMG submission 184028) | Soil microbial communities from Rifle, Colorado - Rifle CSP2_plank highO2_0.1 (SPAdes) (version 2) | ecosystem: Environmental > Terrestrial > Deep subsurface > Rock core/Sediment ... | reverse complement strand
AGCTAAAAATCTTACTCGTGAAGATTTTGACAAGGAATTTAAAAAACACCAAGAAATTTCGCGCGCCGGGGCGGAAAAGAAATTCGGAGGACACGGGCTTTTGCTAAATACAGGCGAGCTTAAAGCAAAAGACGAAGAAGAGTTAAAAATAGTCACTCGTTTGCATACGGCAACTCACTTATTGCAGGCGTCGCTCCGAAAAGTTTTGGGAGATGAAGTAAAACAAGCGGGGAGCGATATTACCGTGGAACGGACCCGTTTTGATTTTTCTTATTCAAGGAAACCAACAGATGAGGAGATTAAAAAAGTTGAAGATTTGGTAAATGATGTTATTTCCAAAAAATTATTTGTGAGTTTTGAAGAAATGCCTATTGAGGAAGCTAAAAAAACCGGCGCGCTTTTCTTTTTCAAGGAAAAATATCCCGAAAAAGTAAAAGTGTATTACGCGGGGGATTCTATTGAAACCGCTTTTTCCAAAGAATTTTGCGGTGGTCCGCACGTAAAAAATACATCCGAAATCGGCAAGTTTAAAATCCAAAAATCCGAATCTATTGGTTCGTCTACCCGCCGAATACGCGCTACGATTGAACAATAAAAAAATTTGTGCTAGTTTGTAAACGGAACGTTGAACTTCGGGGGTTTCAATGAAGCAATTTCCCGGACCGAATGCTTTGAAAATTTTTGAAGATGCCAAAAAATATTACGCTACCACCACTTGTTCTTCGTGTATTGTGGTGCGGAGCGGAGAAGGGGCAATAGTTACAGATGTTGATGGATTTGAATTTTACGACTTGCATTGTGATGCTTCGGTAAATAATCTCGGAAGAAACAACGAATTAGTAAGGAACGCAATTGAATTTCAGCTTGATTCAGGTAACTTTTTTTCTGAGCACCATAATTCCCCAAATCCAGAAACTGTTAAACTGGCAAAAATTTTAACCGAAAAAAGTCCGGTTCCTGGACCTTCGAAAGTTTTTTTTAGCAACTCTGGTGCGGAAGCCAACGAGGCGGCTAGAAAATTATGCCATGCTTACAGATTCCGTGTTGGTGAAAAAGATAGAACAAAAACCGTATATTTTCAAAATGGATTTGCTGGAAGAACAAAAGGGGTTTTGGCTGGAACATCTTCTAAAAGTGAAAACCAAAGAGATCCATTTTGGGATCATTGCGACAAAGAAAATTCTATTTATGTTCCTTATCCAAGTTTGTATAACTTTGAAGAATCTCTTTCGGTTTTTAATAAAATTGATCTTTCAGAAGTTGATAGAATTCTTATTGAACTTTCATGTCAGGGAGAGGGAGGAATTATTCCTTGTAACGGTTATGCGGTAAGTTTGATGAGGCAGAAAGCAAAAGATGCTGGAGTTTTTTGGATAGCCGACGCTATACAATGCGGAATGGGGCGAGATGGTTCAATGTTTGGGTGCGACAACCTTTTTACCGGTTCTGTGCCGGCAATTGAACCCGACATTTTGGTTTTGGGCAAGGCTTTAGGGGGAGGTTTACCGATTGGCGCAACTATTTTTCGTGAAGACCTAGATTTTAAACGAAGTCAACATTCCAACACTTTTGGCGGAGGTCCACTTGTTGCATCCAGTGCTTTGACTGTGTTTCGTCAAATAGAAAATATAGTAAACTCCGGGAGTATAAAAAAAATAGAAGGTATGCTTTTCGGTCGTCTTTTGGGGCTATGGGGGAAATACACAGACGTGATAATGGAGCCAAGGGGTAGAGGCGCAATGTGGGCGGTGGAGTTTTTTGACACCAAATCACGTGACCGCGTTATTGAAATTGCCGAAGAAATTGTTTTGGAACAAGGCAGAGGATTGAGATTGTTGGGTGCTGGAAAGAAATCAATCAGGTTTATGCCCCCAATAAATATTTCTTTTGAAGAATTGGAAAATGCTCTAGAAATTTTTAATTCTGTGATATTCAAGTTTAAAAATAATGGTTAAAAAAGTCCTCCGACCAATGTCGGAGGACTTTCTTTTGTTTGTTTTTATGGCATAATATATATATGAGTAAGATTTTGGCAATTGATATTGGGACTGCTTCGGTTTCCGCCACGGTGGCGGAAAAAAACAATGAAGGAAAATTTTTTGTTTCCGATTTTTGGCGACTTCCTTATGAGTCATCCAATGTTCAAAACGCAAGCAGGATTTTATTTAAGAATTTAAAACAAATTTTTAAAGAAGCTTCAAAATTTCATTTGGGTACAACTAAAGTTGTTGTTGGTTTTGCTTATCCGTTGTGTTTGGAAAAAACCATGAATGGAGAATTTCAAAGAGAAAATCAAAATTTTTCTGTTACAGAACAAGAACTTGAAAATACTGTTCAAATTTTAAAAAACAAAAACAACATTGAAGATTCGCGCGCAATTTCTCACGATATTTTGGAAACAAAAATAAATGGCTATGAGGTAAAAAATCCTTTGGGACACAATGGTGAAGTTTTGGATATTAAGGTGAATTTTTTGGAAATTTCTTCGATTTTAAAAAATCATTTGGAAGAATTAAAAGACAAATTTTTTCCATCTAGCGAATTTAAATGTTTTTCCGACTCCTCTATTCTTAAAAAAGCTATTTTACGATTTTTTAATCCCAAGAAAGAATTTGCTGTTCTAGATATTGGAGGCGAAGTTAGTGTTTTTGAAAATTTTGTTTTTCCCTTCGGCATTAGACATATTGAAAAGAAAATTGGTTCTGTTTTGAATAGGTTTTCTTTTGGTCACTTGGATTATCCTTATGAACGAAACACGAACAAAATTTTAAAATCTCACGCCGATTATTTTTCAGGTTTTTTAAAGGAGCACAAGTATAACACGATTTTTTTGACTGGAGGCGGGGCTAATTTTCCAGTATTTTTTGACGCTTTGAATGGTGATTCAATAGTTGTAAAAAAGTTGGAAGCTCGAGATTTTGAAAAGTTTTTTTTGAAAATAAATCCTCTTTCTGGTGGAGAAGACGCGGTATTAGCCGCTTTAATTTCTTTAAACTAGCATGGGAGATTTTCAAAAAAGAATTATGTCTGACATTGTGCCTCCAAAGAAAATTAATCCTTCTTCACCTTTGCCGAGTCCGGTTCAGCCATTGCCTCCGCCTCGGAAAAACATTGATTTGCATCCCCCAAAAGAAATTGTTTCTATTCCAAAGAAACAAAGAAAATTTCAATTTTTTAATTTTAAATTTCCAAAATTTAAAGTGGTTTTATGGAGTTGCTTGATTTTGTTTTTTTACGTCGTGTTAAGCGTTGTTTTTGCGGAAATGAAAGTGGAGGTTGTTCCAAAAACGTTTTCTATTTCTTTGAATGAAATTATAGAATTATCCCAAAAACCATCTCCAGGCAAATTAGCATTTAATGAAATTTATTTTGCCGACAAAAGGAACGGCTCTTTTGTGTCTTCGCAAAAAAAATCTTTGGAAAGCAAGGCAAGAGGCATGATTACGGTTACAAACAAAAATTCAATTTCTCAAGTTTTAGTTGCTGGTACAAGGTTTGAATCTTCTTCCGGAAAAATTTATAAAATTGAAAAAGGGATAGTAGTGCCCATAAATGGCACCTTGGATACTGAAATTGTGGCGCAAAACGCAGGAGTTGAGTTTAATGAGGAAAATTACGTGGATTTTACAATTCCTGGATTTAAAGAACAGCGTTCGCCAAAATTTAATACAGTTTATGCAAAATCTAAAACAAAAATAGAGGGTGGATTTTCCGGAGTAACTTTGGTTGTCGGCGCGGAAGATTTAAAAAACGCTAAAAACACACTTTTGAAAGATGCTCTTTTTGAAACAAGCCAAACTTTAACAAGAAAAACACCGGAAGACTCATTTTTTTTGGCGCAATCGGCAAGATACAACGTGGTTAGTGAAAACTCAGAACCAAAAGCCGGGCAAGCTGGAGATAAATTTAATCTTCAGATCAATGGTTCGGCGACGGGCGTGATTATAAATAAAAAATCTTTAGAAAAATTTCTTGGAAAACAAATACCAAATTATGACGTTTCATCTTTTCATTTTAGAATTGACAATTTAGATAATCTTTCTTTTGAACTTGTTGATTTCAAACCCGGAAAATCTGATTTTACGCTTAAAGTTAGTGGAATCGCGCAGTTTGTGGGAGATATGGATAAAGATCAGATTCAAAGAATTGTTTTTGAAAAACAACTTAAAAAATCATTAATGGTTTTGGAACAGTTTCCGGAGGTATCTCGCGTAAAGATTCACTTTCGTCCGTTTTGGCTGCGTTCTTTTCCTGAAAGCAAAGAAAGGGTAGAAGTAGAGGTGCGGGGTTGACACACTCTTGGGTATTACGCTACTATAGTTTTATTCTTAAATAATAATGCCTTCAACAAAGGAAAGTATAAAAAAAGAGGGGCAAGTAACTGAAGCGTTGCCTGGTGCTACTTTTCGTGTTCTTTTGGACGACGGAATGGAAGCGCTTGGACATCTTTCGGGAAAAATGCGACTTCATTACATAAAAGTTTTGGTTGGGGATCGTGTTTTAATGGAATTTAGTCCTCATGATTCCGCAAGAGGCAGAATTATAAAAAGAATGTAGTATGCAGGTTCGAGCTTCTATAAAACCAAGGTGTAATTCTTGCAAGGTGATCCGCCGAAAAGGCAGGCTTGTTGTTATATGCAAGATTCCAAAGCATAAACAACGCCAAGGTTGATAAATTTAAAAATTTAAATATTTAAAGTTTCAAATGCGTATTGCAGGAGTAAATATACCAGATAATAAAAAAATTCCAGTAGCTCTTTCTTATATTTATGGAATAGGAGTTTCTTTGGCTTATGATATTTTGGCGCAGGCGAAAATTGATGAAAATGCGCGGGCAAAAGATTTAACTCCACAGGAAATTAATAGGGTCAGGGAAATTATAGAAAAAAATTATAAGATTGAGGGCGAACTTCGCCGCGAAGTAATGCTAAATATAAAAAGATTGCATGATATTGGTTCTTATCGCGGGACTAGGCACAAGCGCGGTTTGCCGTCTCGTGGACAGAGAACAAAAACAAATTCCAGAACACGAAGAGGAAATGTAAGAAAGACAATGACGTCGGGTCGTAAAAAATTAGAAAAGAAATAGTCATAAGTTTAGGATTTAGGGTTTAAATAAATATGGGAAAAAAACGGATAATTCAAAAAACAGATTTAGCTTCGGGAGATGGCATGTCTTCCGCTGTTAAGGCTAGTTTGCCCAAAAAAAAGCTTTCTGAAGGCGAGGTTCATATACAATCCACGTACAACAACACTCTTATTACAATTACTGATATTTCTGGAAATGTTCTTATGACTTCTTCTTCAGGTTCTCTTGGATTTTCTGGAGCGAAAAAGGGCACTCCTTACGCTGCGACAAAAGTGGCTGAGTTTTTGGGTGAAAAATCAAAAGCCATAGGAATTCAAAGATTTAATATTTTGGTAAAAGGAGTGGGTTCAGGAAGAGAGGCTGCTGTAAGATCGTTTATTTCACAAGGTTTTGACATCGGTTTTATTAGAGATATTACCCCGGTTCCACACAACGGTCCGAGGTCTAAAAAACCCAGAAGGGTTTAAAATTTTTATGGTTGGAATTTCAACAAAAACTTGTAAAACTTGTAGAAGGCTAGGAATGAGCGTTTGTGGTCGTGGAAAATGCGCCTTGAAAAGAAAACCCTACCCTCCTGGTATTCATGGAAAAGCAAAAAGGAGGGGGCTTTCGGAATTCGGAACCCAGTTGCAGGAAAAGCAAAAATTAAAACTAAGCTATGGTTTGCGAGAACGCCAATTTAAAAATTATTTGCTTTCTGCCATAAAACAAAAAACAATGAATACCGCGGACGCAGTTCTTTATTACCTTGAATCTCGCATTGATAATTTTGTTTTTAGGGCTGGTTTTGCTTCTACTCGCGCTTTTGCTAGGCAGTTGGTAAGTCACGGACACATTTTACTTAATGGAAAAAGAGTTACCATACCTTCTTATAGAGTAAAAATTGGAGATGAAGTATCTATTCGTGAAGGTAGTAAATCAAAGAATGTTTTTAAAGATTTAAATTCTTCTTTAAAAAAATATGAAGCGCCGGTTTGGATTTCTTTGGATAAAGAAAAAATCACGGGACGCGTGGCAGGACTCCCACAAACAGAAGATTTAAAAAGTATTTACAATATTAACACAATAGTCGAATTTTATTCACGTTAATATATTTAAAAATATGGATTACAATATAGTTTTACCATCGTTTACAAAAGTTGTTTCAGAAGAAGACACAAAAGGAGTTTATGAAATAACAAATCTTTACCCTGGGTATGGAAATACACTGGGCAACAGTCTTCGCCGTATTTTGCTTTCTTCAATTCCTGGAGCGGCAATAACCAAAATAAAAATAAATGGAGTCAGTCATGAATTTTCCACATTACCCGGTGTAAAAGAAGACGTGGTAAAAATTATTTTAAATTTAAAACAACTGCGTTTTAAGCTTTACGGAGACGAGCCACAGGTTGCGTCTTTGGATGTTAGGGGGCAAAAAGATGTGACGGGTAAAGATGTAAAACCCCCAACCCAGTTAGAGGTGATAAACAAGGATCATCACTTATTTTCATTGACTGATAAAAATGCGAAGTTATCAATGGAGATTACAGTTGAACGTGGAATTGGTTTTGTTTCCGCGGAAGAGCTTGCTGAAGACAAAGTTGCTATAGGCGACTTGGTTTTAGATGCGATTTTTACTCCTATAAGGAGGGTTAATTTTGAGGTTGAAAATATTCGAGTTGGCGATCGTACAGACTACAATCTTTTGCGAATTACCGTTGAAACCGACGGATCTATTACACCACGAGACGCTTTTAAAACCTCGGTTTCTATAATGAAAAAACAAATAGAAAAAATGGAAACATTTGACGAGGGCAACGATTATTCAAACGAAAAGACAGATGAAAAAATGGTTTTGGGAGAAGATTCAATAGAAAATCTAAAAATTTCTCAGCGTACCAAAAACGCTCTTTTAGATGCTGGCATTGTAAATACATCTGAACTTGCTTTAAAATCTGCGGATGAAATTTTAAGCATGGATGGAGTGGGAGAAAAAGCTGTAACAGAAATTAAAAAAGCGTTAAAATCTTCGGGATTATCCTTGAGAGAATAAAGTTTTAATTTTAAATTTGTGAGAAAACTTAAAAAAGGCAGAAAATTTGGCAGAGTTAGAAAACAAAGAAAAGCTTTACTTAAAAGTTTGTCTGTTGCTTTGGTTGAAAAAAATAGAATAAAAACCACCTTGCCGAAAGCAAAAGAACTTCGCCCACACATTGAAAGATTGATAACTTATGCTAAAAAAGGAGTTAAAGCTGGAGCTGGAGCAAGAGCCTTGGAGCCCTTTCTTTCCAAAAAGGCGTCTTTGAAGCTTGTGCGGGAAGTTGCCTTAAAATATGCCGAAAGAAAAGGCGGATACACAAGAATTATAAAATTACCCAAAAGACCAAGAGATGCGGCGGAAATGGCATTTATTGAATTGATTCAACAGTAAAAATTATGGTTAAAGAAATTATCATAGACGCTAAAGGAAAAAAATTAGGACGAGTAGCTTCTGAGGCCGCTTTGGCATTGCGCGGAAAAACCAGCGCGGATTTTTTGCCGAACAGAGTTTCTTTTCCCCGTGTTTATATAAAAAATATAGATAGTTTGGATTTATCTCAAGAAAAGCTTAAAAAAACATTTTTTGTAAAATACTCTGGATATCCCGGGGGACAAAAAATAAAAAGCGCGCATGATATTAATAAAAATGAGCTTTTAAAAAAGGCAATTTCTGGTATGTTAAGGAGAAATAAACTTAAAAGCAAAATGATTACAAATTTGATTTTATACCATGGTGAACAAAAATAAAGAAATCATTCAACAAGTTCAAGGCAAATATTTTGAAGGTGTTGGCAGGAGGAAAACTTCCGTAGCCAGAGTGCGTGTATATCAAGATACGGGTGAAATATTGGTTAATGATAAACCCTTCGGTGACTATTTTAAAACAGAAGAACAAAGAAAAATCGCAAAGGATTCTCTGGAGCTTTTAAATATTTTCAAAAAAAACAGAGTAACGGCAAAAATAAATGGCGGGGGAATTCATTCGCAGGCGGAAGCTCTGCGACATGGGATAGCCAGAGCCTTAACAAAAATGGATATATCTTTGAGAAAAACTCTAAAAATGGAAGGATTTTTAAAGCGTGATCCCAGAATGAAAGAACGCCGCAAATTTGGTCTCAAAAAAGCGCGCAAAGCCCCTCAGTGGTCCAAGAGATAAAATAAAAAACAGTTCCGTGACGCACGGGACTGTTTTGTTTTGTTACCAACCGCTTAATGCGAGAATGGTTTTGCGGTATTGATGTCTGTTTTGCATCTCAAGTTTATTTGGTTCCGTTTTATAAACTTTTGGACCTTCTTCTAAAAATTGAATAACAGCTTCTTTGCCAAATAGCTTTGCCGCAAACAGATCCGCTTGAATTTCTTCGGTTCCTGTGGTGGTAATACAGTGGTTGGTTATGACGTGCCCCAATTCATGCGCCACAGCGATTTTTAAAAATGATTCGGAAAAAATTGTGCTTATTGGTTCAACGTAGATGGTATCACATTTTGGTTTAACATAAGCAAACCCTATAGAAGTCATAGACGTGTTTATTTTTAAATTCTCACAAATTATTTTTTCCTTTTTGTTTTGCAGTTTCGGACAAATTTCGGTTTTTAAAAGTTTTTCCGCGAGTGCGCGGTGTTGTTCCATTTTTTCCGGTGGAATTTTTAAAAAGTGATCTAATTCATTTTCTTTTATTGGGGACCAATGTTCACCCTTCTTACATCCAAAAATAAAAAATTGAATAAAAATCAACAAAAATATTTCCAAGAACTTGTTTTTAAGCATTCCTAACTCCTTTCAGTGGAATCTTAAGTCAGAGTAACAATTATTTATTGTTTGATCAACTATTTGTGACCAATCCCGGTTTTGGTAAGTTAGCACTCTTGACAGGAGAGTGCCAATTTTTATATACTAGAAAAATATGTTATTAGATGAACGCCAAGAAAGTATATTAGATTTTATTGTGCGCGATTATATTCGCACGGCTTGCCCAGTATCTTCACTTCGGATTAGCGAAAGAAAAAGTTTGGATTTAAGTCCAGCCAGTATCCGCAACATAATGTTGGAACTTGACGAAGGGGGATTATTGCACCAACCGCACACTTCCGCTGGCCGGGCGCCAACGGAAAAAGGATACAGGTACTTTGTGGATAATTTGATGGGAGAAAAAACAATATCAGAAAATACAAAAGAAGAACTGGACAGGGCGTTTTTAAAATCAGGAGATGAAATGTTTGAATCTTTGGCTGTTTCAATGGCCAATCGTCTAAAACTTTTTTCCGGAATTTTGGCGGATGGCAGAGTGTTTAAATACGGGCTTTCCGAAGTCTTGCGCGAACCCGAATTTGAAGAGCGTGATTTTTTGTTGGAATTTGCCGAATTCGCGGATAATATTGAACACAAATTGGAAAGTTTTGAAGGGATAAGGATTGGTAATTTTAGTGTTGTTTCATCAACTTTTGGACCAAAAAATATTATTTTTATAGCCGGTCCCAAAAGAATGGATTATGAAAAAGCGTCGTCAATTATCAGATTTATAACAAAAAATGTTTAAACATGGATGAAGAAGTGGAAATAATAAACGAAGACGAAGGTTTTAAAGAAAAATTCAAAAAAATAAAAGAAGAGTTGAAAATTTACCAGAAAGAAAAAGAAGAATATTTAGCGGGATGGCAGAGGGCGAAAGCGGATTTTATAAACTACAAAAAAGACGAAGAAAAACAAAGAGAAGAGTTTGCTAAATTCGTGGCTAAAAATGTGTTGTATGATTGTCTTTCTGTGTTGGACTCTATTGATATGGCTTTAAAACACGGTGGAGGGCAGGGGATTAAAGAAATAAAAAATCAATTTTTAGAAATTTTGCGAAAAAATGGAGTTTCGGAGATTAATAGTGAAAAAGGCGTGAAATTTAACCCTGATGAACATGAATCAATTGCGGAGGAAAACACGGAGAATGAAAATTTGGACGGTTTGATAGTTGAAGAATTGAAAAAGGTTATAAATTATTTAATAGGGTCTTAAGACCTTCAAAAATAAAAGTCGGAACATATAAAAAATAAAAGATTAAAAATTAAAGATAAAAAATTATGTCAAAAATATTAGGAATAGATTTGGGAACCACTAATTCCGCAATGGCGATTGTGGAAGGGGGAATGCCAAAAATTTTGGAGTCATCGGAAGGGGGTCGTACTACACCCTCAATGGTCGCGTTTTCAAAATCCGGAGAACGCCTTATTGGTGTGCTTGCAAAACGGCAAGCTGTTACTAATCCCAGAAACACAATTTTTTCGGTAAAACGTCTTATTGGAAGGAAATTTTCCGATGTGGAGGTACAAAAAGACAAAGCACTTTTGCCATATGAAATAAAAGAATCCACAAACGGGGGAGTGGACGTAAAAATAAACGAAAAATGGTATAGGCCAGAAGAAATATCAGCGATGATTTTGGGAAAATTAAAAGCTGACACAGAAGCAAGACTTGGAGAAAAAGTTGAAGAGGCGATTATTACCGTACCGGCATATTTTGACGACTCACAACGTCAAGCCACCAAAGCCGCGGGTGAGATCGCGGGTTTTAAAGTAAAAAGAATTTTAAACGAACCCACTGCCGCCGCTTTGGCGTACGGACTTAATAAAAAGAAAAATGAACAGATTGTTGTTTACGATTTTGGGGGCGGAACTTTTGATGTTTCTGTTTTGGAAATAGGGGACGACACAATAGAAGTTCGCTCAACGGATGGCGATACGCATTTGGGTGGGGATGATATTGACCAAAGAATTATAAATTACATTGCCTCGGAATTTAAAAAAGAATCCGGAATTGACGTAACAAAAGATGTTTTAGCCCTTCAACGCTTAAAAGAGGCGGCGGAAAAAGCTAAACATGAACTTTCTTCATCTTTGGAGACGGAAATAAATATTCCATTTATTACTTCTACCGAAGCGGGTCCTGCACACCTTCAAATGAAACTTTCTAGAGCAAAGCTTGAAGATTTGGTGCGGGATTTTTTGGACAAATCTTTTGAAATTACAAAACGCGCCGTGGATGCCGCGAAATTTAAAATTTCGGATATAGATGAGGTAATATTGGTGGGTGGACAGACAAGAATGCCGGCGATTGTAGAGGGTATTAAAAAAGTTTTTGGAAAAGATCCAAATCTTTCAATAAATCCTGATGAGGTTGTGGCGCTTGGAGCTGCGGCGCAAGGAGGTATTTTGCAAGGAGACGTGAAAGATATTTTGCTTTTGGATGTAACTCCGCTGTCTTTGGGGATTGAAACTTTGGGTGGAGTGATGACAAAAATAATTGAAAAAAATACCACAGTGCCGGTTTCTCGTTCACAAATTTTTTCCACAGCTGGCGACAATCAAACTTCTGTTGAAGTCCATGTTTTGCAGGGAGAGCGCGAAATGGCGCAAGACAATAAAACTTTGGGAAAATTTTTCTTGGACGGTATTCCTCCTGCTCCCAGAGGTATGCCACAAGTTGAAGTTGCTTTTGATATAGACGCAAACGGCATACTTTCGGTAAAAGCGGTGGAAAAAAAGACCAATAAAGAACAATCCATAAGAATTGAAGCATCCTCTACGCTTTCCAAGGAAGATATTGAAAAAATGAAAAAAGACGCGGAATTGCATGCCGAAGAAGATAGAAAAAAAAGAGAGTTGATTGACGCAAGAAACCACGCCGACGCTTTGGTTTATACAGCTGAAAAGTCGGTTGCCGATGCTGGAGATAAAGTTGAGCAAAGTATCAAAGACGATGTGAAAGCAAAAATTGAAAATCTGAAAAAAGCCAAAGACTCGGATAAAATTGCGGATATTGAAACGGCGCAAAAAGAATTATCGCAAGCGCTTTCAAAAATCGGAGAAGCGCTTTATAAACAGCAACCTGCTCCAACAGAATCATCGGAGCCACAAGCGGAAACAAAAGAATCAAAAAAAGACGAAACCAAAGACAATATTAAAGATACGGAACATAAAGATATAAATGAATAAAGATTATTATGAAACATTGGGAGTTCAAAAAAATGCTTCCAAAGACGATATAAAACGCGCCTATAGAAAAATGGCGCATAAATTCCACCCCGACAAAGGCGGAGGAGATGAAAAGAAATTCAAGGAAATAAACGAGGCATATCAAGTTCTTTCGGACGACCAAAAGCGGAACCAATACGATCAGTTTGGGTCCGCTGGGTTTAATGGTGGAGGTTTTTCTTCCCAAGGCGGAGGACCAGGTTGGGATTTTTCTCAAGGTTTTGGTGGGCAAGGTTTTAACGCAGAAGATTTGGGGGATATTTTTGAAAGTTTTTTTGGCGGGTTTGGTGGAGGGCAGAGACAGTCCGCGAATCGGCGCAGAGGCAGTGATATTTCAATAGGAATTGATGTGTCATTTCAAGAATCAGTTTTTGGTTCAAAGCGCAGTATTTTAATGCAACGCACGGCGGAGTGTGAGCTTTGCGTCGGAAGTGGAGCTGAAAAAGGCTCTCTAAAAAAGAAATGCCAATCGTGCCAAGGCACGGGAACCGTGCGCGAGAGCCGAAAATCTTTTTTTGGTTCGTTTACTTCTCTTGTGGAATGTAAAACTTGCGAAGGGTCTGGAGAAGTGCCGGAAAAAGTTTGCGCTTCTTGCAAAGGGTTGGGTGTAAAAAGAAAACAGGAAAATATTGAGGTGGACATACCTTCGGGCATACAAGTGGGAGAGGTAATAAAACTAACCGGATTTGGGGAGGCTGTTCGCGGGGGCACAGCAGGGGACTTGTACATAAGAATAAATGTTATGCCGCATAGTGTTTTCCATAGAGAAGGGAGCGATCTTTTGATGGATTTGCATTTGCCGTTGTCTACAATGCTTTTGGGGGGCGAGGAAAAAATAGAAGCCTTGGACGGGACAATGTTAATTAAAATTCCGGAGCTTTCAAATTCTGGAGACTTTTTGCGCGTGCGTGGAAAGGGGGTGCCAAAAGCACGTGGCGGAAGAGGAGACCTTTTGATTCGTCTTTATCCAAAACTTCCCAAAAAACTTTCCAGCAAATCCAAAAAAATCCTAGAGGATTTACAAAAAGAAGGATTATAAAAAGTCCGCCTAATAGGCGGACTCCGTCAATTGTTTTTCAAAAATGTCTTTTTCTTTGTTGTATTTAAAACCGCATCTTTTTGCTGTTACATTATATTTTAGGTAAAGGTTTTTTTCTCGTCTATCAGTGTACCAGTGATTTTTTTTAGATGGCTGTATAAAAACTTTTTCAAAACCGTTTTTTCGCGCCCAGTCAACGGTGATTTGGACAAGCATTTTTTCCCAGCGTAGAAATTTTAGAAGATGTTTTTTATAACGTACTCCTTGAATTTGATTTATGATTATTGATTTTTTTGTATTGTCAAAAAAATCAAATCCCACTGATGCTATGGCGTTTTGTTTTTTATTGTGAGGAGCGCAGGCACCCATAAGAACAAAATTATATTTTGCGTCTCTGTAAACTTCGTATAAATGGAGCAAATCGCTTCTATTGCCAACTGAATCTGATTTTACGGAAATAACTATTTGATACTCTATTATCCGGAATTTTAATATTAAAAAGAACGCAAATTTTGTCCACCAACTGTTTTTTGTGAATTTTGTAAGATATGGTTTTAAGTCAATATCATATAAGGTTCCTTCTTCAAATCCATCCTCAAGTTTATAGTTTTCCGGAATTTGCATTGATTTCTTCTTTCCTTTTGTTTCTGGTTCTAATTCTACACACTTAAATATTTTTGTCAAATTAAATTTTTTGTGTTATCGTTTTTATAACCGCCTGTAGCCCATCCGCCAACTGGCGGAGGTAGAGCAGTTCCTTTGAAATTTTGAAATAAATATATCCGCCTGTAGCTCAGTTGGTAGAGCAGCTCCCTTTTAAGGAGAGGGTCGGGGGTTCGATTCCCTCCAGGCGGACAATCTAAAGTACGTGTTATTGACATATTTATACTATGGGTGTATAATATGGTAGGATTGAAACCAACCAACTGGAGGTGTGTGAATGTATCGAACAAGTGCTTTTTTGGGAACGAGTGATTTTGTCGAAGGGAAGCTGTCCGAGCTCATTGCTGGCAGAACATCGCTCAACGTGCTTTTTGCAACTTACAATAATGTGTCTGGGTTTTCTGACGGCGAAGTTGCTCACGAGAAGCCGGGGTTGAAAGTTGTCGTGCAAAACGGCAATCTGCGTTACTCTTCTTTCGCGGCAGTTGGCGGACTCGTCGGCTTCGTGAAAAGAGACGAAGCTCTCTGCGACGCCGCAGAGGAAGCAGGAAACGAAGAAGCTCGCGAAGCGCAGAGAATGTTGGAGCGGAAACTCGAACAAGCTCCCGATATGTCGCAAGCCATTGCAGTCGTGTACGCCGGCCTTTCTGCGTTCGATGAAGCGCTCGAATTGGCTCGTACAATCAAGCGAGGTAACGCGAACGCCATCATCGTTGTCGTCACCTGCGATTGCGATTCTTCTCGAAAGCAGCGGGTACTCGAACCATTGCTCGCGAGCGAGGAAATCGCATCTGTCGTGATGACATCAAATTGCGGCGGACGCGCAACAATGGGCAAAATTTGCCAAGCGGTTATCGATCGTTGGCAATCGGCATCGGTTCAGTAAAAAAGTAGACCGCGGTGAATAACCGCGGTCTTATCTATTTATAAAACACCTCTTTCGGCAAGAGTTTTTTTATTTATCGTAAATCACCAATTCTCCGCAAATTTAAAGCGGGAATGCGATTGCGATACCATAAAAGCGGTTCTAACTTCATTGAGTAAGGCGGACAAATAAAAAACTCTAGATTTTTTTTGTTGTTTGTGTTATGTTTGGTGCAGAAGTTATTGAGGGTCTTTGCATGAGTACTGGACTTACAATTCGCGGAACTGGCGGTTTTACATTGCCTCTTATTGAAAACAAAGAACTGTTAGAATATTTGGAATCTCAAAAAGATTCAGCATGGCTTGAAGAAAAAACCGGAATCAAAACTCATAGTTTAAATTTTGATTGCTCGCAGGGTTCAAAAATTGATAATACTATTTCCTCAATTGATTATGCAGAATACGCCGCGCGCCAAGCAATGGCAAATGCCGGTCTTTCGGCGGAAAACATTGACCATTTATGTCTTGCTACTTGCACCCCTTCGCAATTACATTTCATGAGAGATGTTATTGAATTGCACCGAAGATTGGGTCTTCGCAAAGATGTTGTTGTAGATCAAATAGATGGTGGATGCGCCGCTCTCGCTAAAGCGTTTCAAACCGTGGAAATTCACGCGCGGTACAGCAATAAATATCCGAATTATAACGCGCTTATTGTAGCAACAAATGATGTTTCGTCTTTTTTGGACAAAGAGCGTTACAAAACAGTTCAAAATGCTTGGCTTTCTCCTGTGGTATTTGCGGATGGCGCTGGCGCTTTAATTCTGGGACCCGGAGATGGAATGTTTTTGGCGCGAACATACTGCGCTGTTGATGGAAATCACCCCTTGGTTGAATATTTGGGTGGGGGAGCTGAATATCCCACAAACTTGGCGACCCTTGATAAACATACTTACATAATGGATGCTCGTGATGTTGCCACACAATTTAGTCCGGCAATGGAAAGGGTTTTGGATAATCTTCTTTGGTATCGCAAAACTATTTCCATAGAAAATATAAATAAATGGTATATACATCAAGCAAATCTTCGTTTGATTGAACATTTTGTAAAGGAAAATAATATTTCAATGGATCTTGTTCCACACAATGTTGATGTGTTCGGCAACACAGTAAGCGCTTCTACTCTTTTGCTTTTGCATCGCGATATTTTAAATAGAGAATTTCCAAATGATGGTCCGGTGATTTTTATTTTTGTTGGTGCCGGAATGATGGAAGGCGGAGCTCTTTTTTTAGGATGAAAAATTGTACCCCCCGATCACGGTCGGGGGGCTTTTTTATTTTTTATATTTTGAGATAATACAAAAATGGCAAGCACAGAACTTCTTTTGCTCGCGATAGCCATAATGAACACCTTTTTAGGATTTATGGTTGCTTTTGGTAATCGCAAAGATCCGGTTAATAGATGGCTCGGTGTTTTTGCGGGGTCTATTGCGCTATGGGCAATTTCTTTGTTGGTTTTTCGTTCAACAGATAATTTAGAATTCGCGCAAACAGCTTTAAATGTTTCTTACGTTGCGGCGGTGCTTATCGCGCTTTCTTTTTATATATTCATGCACTATTTTCCAACTTTGGAAAAATTCGGCATGGTTCAAAAAGCGATTCTTTCTTTAAGTTCTGTTTTTGTGGTAAGCACACTTTTTTTAAAGAATTTTTTTGTTTTGGATGTTGTTGTGCGGGGCGGTGTTCGTGTTGGTTTGCAAAATGCTTTGGGTTATTGGATCTTCGCGCTTTATTTTGTTGTATATTTTTTTGGGTCGCTTGTTGTGTTATTTCGCAGGTGGCAAATGGCTGTTGCTTCGCTAAAACGAAATATCGGTTTTATAATTTGGAGTGTTCTTACGGCTGGAATATTGGGGGTCTTTTTTAATTTAGTGTTGCCGTCTCCATTTTTTATGGAATGGCGTTTTACTTGGTTGGGTCCAATTTTCACTGCGATTATTGTGGGTACGCTTTCTTACGCTATTGCCCGTCATCGCTTGCTTAATATTCGAGTTATTGCTGCCGAAATGCTTTCTGTTGGTATTATTTTTGTATTGTTTATGGAAGCCCTTTTTGCCAAAACAGAACAAGAAAGAATACTTCGGCTTATCTTTTTTGTGGTTGCTGGATTTTTCAGTTCGTTTTTGGTGCGGAGCGTGCGAAGAGAAGTGGAACAAAAAGATGAGCTTGAACGTTTGGCAAAAGATCTTGAATTCGCGAATAAGGAACTCAAAAAACTTGACCAAGCAAAATCAGAATTTATTTCAATCGCATCACATCAGCTTCGCGCTCCGCTAACCGCGATAAAAGGTTATGTTTCTATGGTTATGGAGGGGTCGTATGGAAAAATTCCAATGAAAGCTGAAGAGCCTCTCAGACGGACCTTTGTGTCGTCTCAAGAACTTGTGTCTTTGGTGGCTGATCTTTTAAATCTTTCTAGAATTGAGTCTGGAAAAATTAAATATGAATTTAAAAATGTGGATTTGAAAAATATTATTTCCGGGGCTCTAAAGGAACTTGAAGAAGTTGCCAAAAAAGGCGAATGTAAAATAGAATTTTCAAATATGCCGGAAAAAGTTGAAGTAAGCGGAGACCAAAATAAACTTCATGAAGTATTTATGAATTTGCTAGATAATGCGATTAAATATTCAGAAAAAGGAACTATAAAAATAGGAGCTAGCGTAAAGGGTCAAGGGACAAGTAAAAAGATAATTATTTCCGTTATTGATAGTGGGATTGGAATTCGTTCGGAAGAAATGAGTAAATTGTTTTTGAAATTTGGACGCACGGAAACTTCTCAAAAAATCAGGCCCGACGGCATGGGTATAGGGCTTTATTTTGTCAAAAGAGTTGTAGAAGACCATAAGGGCAAGGTATGGGCGGAGTCCGAAGGGGCAGGCAAAGGCAGTACGTTTTTCGTAGAGTTGCCGGTTACTTAAAAACTATCCACTTGCATTATTTTTGGGTGGTGCTACAATGCTTTTAAGTCGCAGAAGGTAGGCGTGAATACTAGAAGCCCTACAGAGACAGTTTAAGCGGCTTTTGCCGTTTATTTATTTGTATGCCAAAAACAAAAACACAAAAACAAGAAGCAGTAAAAACTTTGAAAGACAAGTTAAGCCTGTCTGGTTTTGTGGCTTTTCTGAATTTTCACAAGCTTTCCGTTGCCAAAGCCACCGGTTTGAGACGCGCTTTGAAAAAAGCGGGAGGGGATTATATGGTATCCAAAAAAACTCTTATTTCCATTGCTTCAAAAGAAGTTGGTTTTGAAATTGATAAAAAGAAACTAGAAGGCGAAGTGGGTATTGCTATTGCCGGAAAAAGCGAGGACGCGATTTTGGCAATCTCAAAAGAAATTACCACTTTTGCCAAAAAAAACGCGGAAATGTTAAAAATAATCGGGGGTATTTGGTCCGCCGAATTTGGCGGAGGAGAATGGTCAGACGCTGATCAAATCAAACGCCTCGCCGCTATACCAGGAAGAGATGTTTTGTTAACACAACTTGCTTTTATGCTTAGTCAACCAATGGCGAGTTTGGCTAGAGTTTTAAATAAATTATCAGAAAATAAAGGTCAAAATTAGTTTAACAGTTAAATTAAATATTTATTATGGCTAACATAGAAAATATCGTAGAAGAAGTTTCAAAGTTGTCAGCGTTGGAACTTTCTGATTTAGTTAAAAAAATTGAAGAAAAATTCGGGGTTTCTGCCGCTATGCCGGTAATGGCGGTTGCGGGAGGAGTTGCGGGAGACAGTGAAGAAACCAAAGAAGAAAAATCTTCTTTTAATGTGGAATTGAAAAATGCCGGAGGACAAAAAATCGCGGTTATCAAAGTTCTTCGCGAAGCAATTGGTTTGGGACTTAAGGAAGCCAAAGATTTGGCTGACGCCGCCCCGAAAGTTGTAAAAGAAGGTATGGATAAAGCCGGAGCAGAAGAACTCAAGAAAAAACTTGAGGAAGCCGGAGCAACGGTAGAACTAAAATAATATTCATGACAATACTAGAAAGATTATTTGGCAGTCCCGCGAGGATTAGGCTGATGCGTCTTTTTTATTTGAATCCGGATAAACCGTTTGCTCTTAAAGAGATTTCCAAAATGGTGAAATTATCCGGAAGAGCGGTATCCAAAGAAAATAAACTTCTTTTGTCTATCGGTTTTTTGAAAAAAAGCGGAAAAAAGGGTTTTGTGATTTCAGAAACGTTTCCGCTTTTTTCGGTTTTGAGGAATCTTGTGATTACGGCTTCGCTTTCGTCTCGGGAAAATTTATTAAATTTTTTCAAAAGATATAAAAAGATAAAATTAGTTTCTGTTGGAGGAGTATTTTTGGACTCCACGTCAAGTGAATCAAATCTTGATTTGCTTATTGTGGGCAACGGAATTAAAAAAGGAGCTGTTGAAAAATTTATAAAAAAATTGGAACCTGATATTGGTAAAGAAATAAACTGGTCCTTTTTATCGCTTGCGGAGTTTAACGACCGTGTTGCCATGCACGATAAATTTTTACGAGATTTTTTTGATTCTCCAAACGAGTTTGTTATAAATAAAATTGAACAGGGCACTTAGCTCAGTGGCAGAGCACTGTCTTCACACGACAGGGGTCGCAGGTTCAATCCCTGCAGTGCCCACAATTATCCACACCTTTTTCTCTGTTGGCTGTTTCATCGTGGTAAAATAAAACTAAGGTCGATATTTAAAACGAGGGTTTCTCGAGAGCCCTTGTTATGTTTAAAGGATTAAAAGTTTAATATTAAAAACAAAAATATATGATAGTACAAACATGGGGGGACGTAATTACGGCTTCCTTTCAAGAATTGTGGGGTGGAGTTGTATCTTTTGTTCCACAGCTTATTATTGCATTGGTTGTTTTTATAGTTGGTTGGGTTATAGCCGTAGCTTTGGGAAAAATAATTTCTCAAGTTGTAAAAACATTAAGAGTTGATTCAGCTTTGGGTGCTTTGGGTGCCGAAGCTCCACTTTCGCGCGCTGGTTTGCGCCTTGACTCTGGCGCTTTTGTTGGCGGACTTGTTCGTTGGTTTTTTATTTTGGTGTTTTTGTTCGCGGCGCTTGATGTTTTGGGTTTGGGCCAAGTAACAGAATTTTTGCGAAGCGTGGTTCTGACTTACATTCCACAAGTTATTGTAGCGGCTTTCATTTTGCTTGCCGCGGCGTTATTGGCTGACTTTACTAGGAGGGTTGTGGTAAGTGGCGCAAAAGCTGCTGATCTTCCTTCCGCTGGATTTTTGGGTGGTGTTGCAAAATGGGCAATTTGGCTTTTTGCGATACTTGCCGCTTTGTTCCAATTGGGAATTGCGGGAGTATTTATTCAAACATTGTTTACTGCATTTGTAGCAATGCTTGCGATAGCCGGAGGACTTGCATTTGGACTTGGAGGTAAAGAAGCGGCATCCCGTTTCCTAGAAAAACTTCGCTCGGATATTACGCATCACTCATAAAGAAATTCTGGTTTTTACAAACCACAAAAAGCCGCCTTGACAGCGGTTTTTTGTTATGTTAGGAATATTGTTGGGTAGTTTGACAACCCAAATCAAGAAAAAAGGAGAAACTATGATTCTTGTAACTTTGGCAGAGTTGGTAATAATGGCACTTCTGTTTTATCTAGGAGTAACCCAAGTTGTTTTGCCACTATGGCGAGACACACCTCTTTTTCCGATGTTTCGGAGAGAAAGGCGTTTGCAACATGAGTTGGCTGAAGCTACTGAAAAAGTGGTTGAAGCCGAACTCGAACAAAAAGTCGCCGAAACGATTCAAAAAGCTGAGTCCGTTAGACGAACGATTCGTCGATCACCCACCAGATCTGAAACTAGGTCTGGTGAAAATATAAACCAATAACCCCAAACAAAAAAGGAGAAAGAACATGGAAATCAGAAAAATTCTCGCTCTTGTAGTTGCTGGAGTTTTACTGCTTGCCGCACTTGTGCTTAGCGGTAAGGTTGTGGAGAATGTTGATGCCAATGAGATTGTTGTAATTCAAGATCCGTTTGATGGCGAACTTCACTGGTACAATACTGCTGGAATCAAGTGGCAAGGGTTTGGACGTGTTACGTCATATCCGAAGCGCTCCATTTATGATTTCAAATGTGATGAGTACAAGGAAGGAACATCAGAAAGTCAGTGTTCTGAAGGTACGGCCGATGGTCGTATCAGTATTCGTTTCAATGATGGTGGACACGGACTTTCTGA
>Ga0209542_10007387_pt1 | contig 20935 bp, 18 predicted proteins | sample RifCSPhighO2_01_FD_184028 | JGI IMG/M metagenome (GOLD analysis project Ga0209542, IMG submission 184028) | Soil microbial communities from Rifle, Colorado - Rifle CSP2_plank highO2_0.1 (SPAdes) (version 2) | ecosystem: Environmental > Terrestrial > Deep subsurface > Rock core/Sediment ... | reverse complement strand
TAGGATTAATCGTCAATTTCAGGAATAAGTATCTGCGGCCTATTCGTGTCATTCGCGCTAATTCGTAAATTCGCATCATGCAACTATGGCTAAGAAAGTAACCAAAAAAATAAAAATCATCGCGATGGGCGGCAAAGCCACCCTGACCCCGGCCATGGGCCAGGTGTTGGGGCCCGCGGGCATCAACATCGGCGAGTTTGTAAAAAAGTTCAACGAGGCGTCTAAGGCAATGGCGGGCGACCTGGTGCCGGCCGAGATTACGGTCTACGAAGACCGCACCTACGACTTTGTGCTTAAAACACCGCCGGCCTCGAGCCTCATTCTGAAAGCGCTCGGCAAGGAGAAGGGGAGCGGCAAGCCCAACACTGCAAAAATAGGCACCATCACCAAAGCACAGGTCAAAGAAATCGCGGAGAAGAAAATGCCCGACTTGAATGCCCACACAATAGAAGAAGCGATGAAAATAATCGCCGGCTCCGCCCGGAGCATGGGAGTTGACGTGAAATAGGATTTTCGACATACTGCCGGCAGACCAGTTGGTCATCCAACAACCAGAGAGGTACCTGCCATGGTAATGGCCTGTCAGCAAATCGAGCGCTCCATCTTTGGGCAGGTGCCCATGATACGGAGCGATCCGAAGTTCAAGATTGAGCAGAGCCAAATTCAGCCGGCGTCCTTTGACTTCCGGTTGGGTAAAGTGGGTTCCCGTATGCGTTCGGCCGCGCTCCCACACAACGAGAATGTCGCCGACCTCATCGCCAAGTACAAGAAGTACGACTTCGAACTCGATGCGCCTGGCGGCAAACATCTCGAAGTTGGAATGACGTACATCATTCCGCTTCTTGAAAGCGCAGCATTACCGAGCGACACGTGGGCGGAGTTCACCGCCAAAAGCTCGACTGGCCGCATCGACGCCTTTGGCCGCGTTTTGGCGGACAAGGTCGGAAACTATGATCTTGTTCCTGCGGGATATCATGGGCCGCTTTACCTTGAGATCACGCCGCTCTCGCACGACATCAAGGTCAAGACCGGACTGTCCCTCGTGCAAGGACGCTTCAAGACCAAGGAGACGCAAAAGGTCACCGGGCGCGAACTGCAGGACATGCAGATGCGCCAGGCGTTGCTTTTTTCGGGCGGCGGTGAGCCTCTCGACGTCAACAAGATGGATATAGTGGACGATGATCTCTATTTCCACGTTAATCTGTCGCGAGAAGTGGTCGGATTTGTTGCAAAAGACAGCACCTTACCCATCGATATGATGAGCGAGGATGCGCACGAACCGTACGACTTTTGGGAGCCGATCCGGCGCCCCCGAGACGGAATGCTTGAACTTCTGCCGGGCAAGTTTTATCTTTTAGCGACAAAGGAACGGGTTCGTGTCCCGGCCGAGTGCTGTGGACAGGTTCAAGCCTACCGCGTCACTAGCGGCGAGATGCGTCCGCATTATGCCGGGTTCTTCGATAATGGATTCGGCGGTGAGCAGGGCACCAATGGTGTGCTCGAAGTACGGGCACGAGAAGTGACGATGAGGGTGGTCGATGGTCAGCGTATCTGCGCCATGCAGTTCGAACGGACCTTCGAAATCCCGAACCGTTTGTATGGTGCCGGTAGCAGCTACACCGGTACTGGCCCGTCGTTGTCCAAACATTTTAAGCATCGCTATGATGTTTGGCACACCGGCTACTGGGCGCAATGGTGAAAATCGGTGCATAACAACAAAGCCCGCGGGGGCGACCCCGCGGGCTTTCCCTTTTTACCAAAGGGTACAATAACGGTATGCACCCGTGGCAGGATGTTTTAAATTTTTGGCACAGGCACGAGCGCCACATTGGGCTCGGGGCGCTGGTGCTCGGCTTTATACTCGACTCCTTCCTGCTTACGCGGCCGGACCAGCTGCTGGACAATGTCATCCTGCTTTCATACCTTGCAATTGCGGGGGGAGTGATACTGCTCATGACCATGCGGGCGGCGCGGGGGAGCGCCGAAAACAAACTCGCGCCCTTTTTGCCGGTGCTGCTGCAGTTTTGCTTTGGCAGCCTCTCGAGCGGGCTTTTGGTGCTCTACTTCCGCAGCGGGACGATCGCCCAGAGCCTGCTCTTTTTTATGTTCCTTGGCGCGCTTTTGGTGGGCAACGAGTTTTTAAAATCGCGCTACGCGCAGTTCCGCTTCAACATCGCCATCTACTATCTCCTTTTGTTGTGCTATGTAGAACTCACGGTGCCGGTGCTCCTGCACAGCATCGGACCCTTGGTGTTTTTGTTGAGCGGGGCGGTGAGCATTGGCGTCATTGCCGCGTACCTTTGGGTGCTCCTTGTGTGCGCGCGCAAAGAGCTGGTGCACCACATCAGGCCCGCCGGTGTTTCTGTCGCGCTCATCTTCGCCGCCTTTAACGTACTGTATTTTATAAATGTCATCCCGCCGGTGCCTTTGGCCATGCGCGAGCTCGGCATCTACCATTCGGTGCTCAAACACTCCGGTGGCGGTTACACTGCCCTCTATGAGCCCGCACCGTGGTGGGAGGTTTGGCGCAGCACCAGCGGGCAGTACGTAATTACTGCCACGAGCCGGAGCGCGTTCTGTTTTTCTTCGGTCTTCGCCCCGACCGACCTTACGGCGCCGATTTACCACCGATGGGAGTACTATAACCCCGCCATCAAAGAGTGGGAGGAGCGCTCGCGGCTCGCGTTTCCCATCTCCGGCGGGCGCAGTGAGGGGTATAGGGGCTTTAGTATAAAGACGGGGCTCACGGCGGGGGAGTGGCGCTGCGACGTCGAGACCGCAAGCGGCGCGCTCATTGGGCGGGCAAGCTTTACGGTTGTTGAGTCGCCGGTCACTCCGTCGCTTTCCCAAAAAACGCTGTAAACCCCCACACCAAACTAGTTTGTTTGGTGTGGGGGTAAATGCTAGTGTAATTGCATGCGAGAAAAGATAGAACAAGCGGTCAAAGCGGCGCTCCCCGGCGTTGCTTTTGTGGTAGAACGCCCGCGCGCGCTTGAGCACGGCGACTACTCGACCAATGCGGCGCTCGTGGGCAAAGTCGACCCGAACGAGCTCAGTAGTAAACTACGGAGTTTACTCAGTAGTAATGAGGTGGAGAAAATAGAGGTGGTGGGCAAATTTATAAACTTCTTCCTCTCGCGCGAGGAGTTGACCCCAAAAGAACAAAAAATCCCGCAACTCTACGCGGGCAAAAAGATTTTATTGGAAAAGAGCGCGCCGAACCTCTTTAAACCATTTCATGTCGGGCATCTTCTTAACCTCTCTGTCGGTGAGTCGCTCTCACGGCTCATGCGGGCGTTGGGTGGCGAAGTGGTTGATGTTGCTTATCCGTCAGACATATCGCTAGGCGTTGCAAAGGCAGTGTGGGTTGGATTGAAAGAGGGAGTCGAACCGAGCGATGTGCACACCCTCGGCAAATGGTATGTGGAGGGCACAAAAATATACGATGAAAACGAACAGGCCAAAGCAGAAATCATAAAAATAAATCAGCAACTCAATGACGAGGAAGCTGGCCCTGCACTCGAACTTTATAAAAAAGGCCGCGAGTTGAACTTGGCTTATTTTAAGGACATAACTACGCGGCTTGGTTCAGCTTTTTCCGACTACTTTTTTGAGAGCGAAGCGGGCAAAATTGGCAAAGATATTGTTCAATCACACATCGGCAGTGTATTTGAGAAGTCGGATGGAGCGGTCGTCTTCCCCGGAGAGAAATACGGCTTGCACACGCGGGTATTTTTGACGTCGCTCGGTCTGGCAATTTATGAAGCAAAAGATATAGGCTTGTTGAAGTTGAAGTTTGATAAATACAATCCGGATTTATCTTTGGTAATAACAGATGTTGAGCAAAAACAATATTTTGAGGTAGTTAAAAAAGCGGCTGAACTTATCGAGCCGCGATGGGCGCAACACTCCACCTATTGGCAACATGGGCGCATGCGTTTTGTGGGCGGCAAGATTTCCTCGCGTTATGGCAATGTTCCGCTTGCTGAAGACATGATAGAGGCGGTCAAAGAGCGGATACGGGCTAAGTTTGGGGAGTCAGGGAAATTTGCCGATGATAAAGAGAAGGGCGAGCGGATTACGGAAGAGGTGGCGCTTGGCGCAATAAAATACTCGTTCCTAAAATCATCCTCCGGCCACAATATTGTTTTTGACTTTGACCAGGCGGTCGCGTTTGAAGGAGGCTCGGGCCCGTACTTGCAATACGCGCTCGTGCGTGCCCGTTCTCTGCTTAAGAAAGCCTCTGGGGCAACGGTGGCTCAATTTGTCACTCCGCAAAGCAGTACTTTGGAGCGCGTCCTAATACATTTTAGCGAAGTGGTTGCACGTGCTGCAGGAGAAATGGAGCCCCATTATGTAGTTACCTATTTAACCGAGCTTTCATCGGCATTTAACGGTTGGTATGCTACAGAGCGTGCAATCGTTGATGGTGTGATAGCTGGTCATACCCTTAGTCTGATAAAAGCAACAGAGCACACGCTCGCGCAAGGCCTTGCCCTCCTCGGCATTCCTACGCCCGAGGAGATGTAAGAAAAAAAGGCTCTTAGGTGTTATATTTTTTGAGTATGAATAGGTCACAGAATTACGCCTTCGTTGACAGCCAGAATGTTAACCTGGCAATCAGGTCGCTTGGATGGAAGCTCGACTTCAAACGCTTCGGCGTGTACCTAAAAGAGAAGTATGGAGTATCAAAGGCTTTTCTGTTTGTTGGTTATATTGAGGGGAACAATGATCTTTACATCAAGTTGCAAGAAGCAGGTTTCATCTGCATTTTTAAGCCGACACTCACGTACAAAGACGGGACAACAAAGGGCAATTGCGACGCCGAATTAGTACTCCACGCAATGATTGAGTTTAAAAATTATGAGAAAGCTGTCATAGTCACGGGTGACGGAGATTTTTATTGCCTCGTGAAATATCTACTCGAGAACGACAAACTGGAACAAGTTCTTATTCCAAACTTTTTCAAATATTCGGCCTTGCTTAAGAGGTTTGGTAAAAAACGGCTTGCTTTTATGAATGACCTCCGAAATAAGCTCGAATATAAGAAAAGGACCCCGTAGGGACGAACCCTACGGGGGACTTTTCGTGGTGATAGGTATAGTATAGCAAATGATATGTCAGAGTCAAATACACAATCAAATACGAGCTCTCTAGCTAGGCGCGAGGAAGAGATTTTAGCGTTCTGGAATAAAGAAAAGATTTTTGAACAGTCGGTCGCCAAACCCGCGCCGAAGGGCGAGTATATTTTTTATGACGGGCCGCCGTTTGCCAACGGCCTGCCGCACTACGGGCATCTTTTGCAGAGTGCCATCAAAGATGCCATCCCACGCTACCGCACGATGGCGGGCTACCGCGTACCGCGGGTGTGGGGGTGGGACTGCCACGGCCTGCCGGTAGAAAACCTGGTGGAGAAGGAGCTCGGGCTCAAAAACAAGCACGACATTGAGCAGTACGGCATAGAAAAGTTTAATACCGCCGCGCGCCGCTCTATCATGAAGGACGTTTCGGACTGGAAGCGCATCATTCCCCGCCTCGGGCGCTGGGCCGACATGGAAGCGGACTACAAAACCATGGACCCGACTTACACCGAGTCGGTGTGGTGGGCGTTTAAAAATTTGTATGACAAGGGGTTGGTGTATGAAGGGTTTAAGTCGCTCCATTACTGCCCGCACTGCGGCACCACGCTCTCCAACTTTGAGGTGGCGCAGGGGTACAAAGACATAGACGACATTGCGGTGACGGTCAAACTCCCGCTTATAGATGAGCCCGGCACCTCGCTTTTGATTTGGACCACTACCGCATGGACTTTGCCGGGCAACACGGCGGCGGCGGTTAACCCGGATGCGGTGTATGTAAAAGTAAAGGTTGGCGAAGAATTTTTTATTGTCGCAAAGGAATTCTCGAAAAGTTTTCCTCAAGAAGTTTCTTCGGAGTTCCTCGGCAAAGAGCTTGTCGGCAAAAAGTACCTGCCGCCATTTGATTATTTTTACAAGGAGGCACAAGTCCCGACGCGCAAGGCGGTCGGGATCCCGACCAAAGCGTCGGGACACAAAACGCACGCGTGGAAGGTGTATGCTGCGCCTTTTGTGACAATGGACAGCGGCACGGGCATCGTGCACCTGGCGCCTGCGTTTGGCGCAGAGGACCTTGAGCTTGCGCAGAAGGAAAAGATTCCGCTCATCCACCATGTGACTGACGAAGGCAAGTTTGTCGCTACCGTGCGCGACTTTGCGGGATTGGCCGTAAAACCAAAAGGCAATCCGCGCGAGACCGACGAAAAGGTCGTGGTACTGCTGCAAGAAAGGGGCCTGCTGTTCGGGCAAGAAAAGATAAAGCACAGCTATCCGCACTGCTGGCGGTGCGACACGCCACTACTGAACTGGGCGGCCACCTCGTGGTTTGTCAAAGTCTCCGGTCTCAAATCGAAATTGCTGAAAGAAAACGCAAAAGTTTCGTGGGTGCCCGAGCACGTGGGCACCGGCCGCTTCCACAACGGCCTTGCGACCGCGCCCGACTGGGCGATATCGCGCAGCCGCTACTGGGGCGCGCCCCTGCCGGTGTGGCGCAACACCAAAACAAAAGAAATTAAAGTGGCGGGCTCGGTCGACGACCTCTTGGCAATGACGCGCCGCAGCGGCAACACGTATTTTGTGATGCGGCACGGCGAGGCCACCAACCTCACCGACCAGATAATAGACTCCGGCGTGGGCGCGCCGCGCCCGCTGACCGCGCAGGGGAGAGAGGAGGTTGTTGCAACGGCGCAGCTGTTGAAGAATAAAAATATAGACATTATTTTTACTTCACCTGTTGCGCGTACGCACGAGACAGCTCTGCTCGTACAAAAAGAGCTCGGACTCCCAACGCAGGCGCTCGCGGTGGATGACCGCCTGCACGAAATGGGCTACGGCGCGCTCGATGGGGCGACGATAGAGGAGTGGCACCACTACTACAAAACCAATAGCGAGACCTTTACCAAGGCCCCGGCGGGCGGCGAGACATACACCGACATTCGCAAGCGGGTCGGGGAATTTTTGTTTGAGCTTGAGCAAAGCTACAGCGGCAAGACAATTTTGTTGGTAACGCACGATGCGCCGGCATGGCTCCTCGGCGCCGTTGCGGAGCGCCGGAGCAATAAGGATATCGAACCGGAGGCGCACATAACTTCTTTTGCGCCCGCGGAGGCAAAAGAAATTACTTTCACCCCATACCCGCACAACCCCGACTACGAGCTCGACCTGCACCGGCCATACATTGACGAGGTGGACGCCGGCGAGTGGAAGCGCATACCGGACGTGTTTGACTGCTGGTTTGAGTCCGGCTCGATGCCGTTTGCCGGCAATCACTATCCCTTTAATAAAAAACAGAAGAAAAATACTTTTGACCCCAAGCGCTGGTTTGGTCTCGGGAGCAAGGGCTACCCCGCCGACTTTATCGCCGAGGCGCTTGACCAGACGCGCGGATGGTTTTACTCGCTCATTGTTTTAGGTACGGCCCTTTTTAATCGCTCACCGTACAAAAATGTCATCACGACCGGGCTTATCCTTGCCTCTGACGGACAAAAAATGAGCAAGAGCCTCAAAAACTATCCGGACCCGATGTATATAGTAGAAAAATATGGCGCGGATGCGCTGCGCTACTATCTGCTCTCCAGCAGCTTGATGCGCGCCGAGGACCTGCGCTTCCAGGAAAAAGGGGTGGACGAGGTGAGCAAAAAACTGCTGATGCGGTTGGACAACGTGCGCAGTTTTTATGAGATGTATGCGGAGGCGCAGCAAAAGCGAGAGACTTTTTCTGCGCCGAAACACGTGCTCGACCGATGGATACTAGCGCGCCTCGGCGAGCTAGTGCGCGACACCACCGCGGGGTTTGAAAAGTATGAGCTCGATGTCGCCTCGCGCCCGCTTGCGGGCTTTATTGATGACCTTTCCACCTGGTATCTGCGCCGCTCGCGCGACCGCTTTAAGGAGGAGGGGGAGGACAAAGAGGCCGCGCTCGCCACGTTGCGGTTTGTTTTTACCACGGTTGCGCACGTGATGGCGCCGATAATGCCGTTTTTTGCCGAAGATTTGTATCAAAAAGTAAAAGAAGCGGGAGATGTTGAGAGCGTACACCTCTCTGCGTGGCCCGCAGCCGGTGAAATAGATGAACAATTATTGAAAGATATGGCTGAAGTACGAAAGTATGTAGTTCTTGCTCTGAGTTTACGAGAACAAAATAACGTAAAACTGCGTCAGCCACTTAGTCACTTGGAAATCAGAGAAAAGTTTTCTCCCGAATTGGAGCGAATCCTTGCTGATGAAGTAAATGTTGAAGAAATTCGCGTTAATACAGAATTAAATCCCTATAGTATTGGCATGTCCTTCAAGCTCACGCCAGAATTGAAAGAAAAAGGGATGCTGCGCGAGTGGGTGCGCGCGATACAGGGCTGGCGCAAAGAACAAAACTTCTCGGTTGCCGACCGTCCGGGTCTTTTGATTGTCGGCCCCGACGCGCAATTTATCCGCGCGCACCGCGAGGCACTGATGCAGGCAACAGGCCTGCTGTCGCTCGAAACTAAAGAGGGAGAGACAGTTGTATTTGAGAGACTCTAATGTACGACAAACATATCACCGAGGGGATAGTGCTCGGCAAGCGCGGCGTCGGCGAGGCCAATACGCTTGTGTTTATTTTGACGCGCGAGCTGGGGTTGGTGCGCGCCAAGGCCGTGAGCGCGCGCCGCGAGGCGTCCAAATTGCGCTACGGGCTGGAGCCCTTGAGTCGCGGCCGCTACACGTTTGTGCGCGGCCGCGCCGAGTGGCGCCTGACCGGCGTTGATGAAGTGTCGCGCGAGTTTCTGGGCACCACGTCCGCACAAGGCAAGCGGCTCGGCCAAGTGTCGCGGCTCTTGATGCGGCTGGTGCTCGGCGCCGAGCACACGCCGGAGCTCTACAAAACCGTGAGTGAGGGGTTTAGGAGTCTTGCACATACCGAAGGCCACCTTGATTTCTCTCGCCAAGGCGAGTTGGCCGACAGTGTTGAGTGCGTGTTGGTACTGCGCATTTTGGCGCACCTTGGCTACCTGCCCGAGCTACCGGCGCTCGCCCCGTTTGTCGAAGACGACCGATTTTCCCCCGAGCTTGCCGCGCAAGCCGCCGCAAGCCGCAAGCTCCTGATCAAACTAATAAACGAGTCCCTCCAAGCCACGGGACTTTAGTGGCTCAATAGCAACGTTTTTGGCTGTCTGTAAAGCTTGACGCAGTCGTTCAAATGTCCTATAATAGAGTAGGTAAGTTACGGACCTGGTTTCTACGGCGAACCAGAATTCCGTTCATCAAACAGCCGCTAATGGGGAATACAGATGCCAAGATTCGATGAAACGACAATTGAGCCCGAAAAGATCATGGGCTTCGTAAAGAATGCCGTGAAAATCGTTCTCGTGCTGATCGTAGCGTTGGCCGCCTTCGACTCCTTCTTCACCGTGAAGGAGACCCAACGGGCGGTGCTGACACAGTTCGGTCGGTTCGTGGAAATGCGCGGACCGGGCTGGAACTGGAGATTGCCGTTCATTCAAGGGGCGGTCAAGTACCCCATCAATCTTCAAGCGTTCGTCGAGGAGAAGGTCAATACGTACACCGTCGACAATCAGGAGCTTGACGCGGTCTTCACGGTGAACTACCGGAATCCCGCCTCGAACGTCGAGAACACCTTCAAAACATTTCCCGACCTCGAAGCGCGCCTGAAGACCCTAGCCGTCGACCGTTTCAAAGCGGAAGTCGGTCGCGTGAATGTGACCGAAATCGCCCAAAAACGCGGCGGCACTCGCGACAAGATCATGCGGGTGATGAAGAAGGACGCCCACGACCTGTTCGGCGTGGAGGTGACCGACTTCCAGATCACCAACATCGACTACAACAAAACTTTCCGCGACGCAAACAACGCAGCGTCGGTTGCGAAGGCGAAGGTCGAGCAGGCCGAGCAGGAGAAGCGTCAGGCGTCGATCGATGCCGAGCGTACGAAAATCAGAGCGTCCGGCGAGGCGAACGCTGTCGAGGAAAAAGCGCGCGGCGATGCGAACGGCAGGCTCCTGAACGCCGAAGCGGAAGCTAAGGCAATCAGGCTCAAGGGCGAGGCGGAAGCCGATGCTATTCGCGCCCAGGCGACAGCACTTGCGCAGAACCAGCAACTCGTGGAGCTTCGCAAGGCGGAAAAATGGAACGGTGCGCTACCGTCGTCCATGCTCTCCAATGTTATGCCATTCATGAACGTGGATCAGCAAATTAAACGCTAAGCTCTTCTTACAACAAAACCCGGATATTTCGGTACCGCGTCCCTCAGGGGGCGCGGTTTTTTCTTTTTATGCGGAACTTCCACAGTGATATACTTCTCCTTATATGTCACACAATGACGGGGGTGTAGACCATCTCAAAGACTCTTTGTACTCCCGACAACAAAAGGGGATGCAGGATGTGCGTGCACCCTTGACCCGTAGCGAGGAGGGGGCGCCCAAGGCTTGGGCGGGTGAAGAGCCGCGCGTTCTGCGCCCTATTACGCCGCCGAACCCGCACACAAACATGGCGCTCGCGACCAAGTTTTTGATAGGCTCCGGCGCCTTTTTTGTGCTTGCGGTCGCGGGAGCGGGGATATTCTTTTTTAGCGGAGGCAATTACATTTCGCCGCAAAACATCGACCTGCAGATTGTCGCCCCTTCGCTCATCGACGGCGGCACCGCGGCCAACCTCCAGTTCATCATCACCAACCGCAACTCCTCGCAACTGCAGCTGGCCGACCTGGTGGTTGATTACCCCGACGGCACGCGCGACCCGAAGGACCCAACGAAGACGCTCACGCATCAGCGCATTTCGGTGGGCACCATTGCCCCGGGGCAGCAGATAAAGCTCACTGCAAGCGCGGTCTTTTATGGAAGCGAGGGTTCGGCGCAATCTATCAAGGCCGTGCTCGAGTACAGCGTGCAGGGGAGCAACGCCGTGTTTGTAAAGAGCGGCGAGGAGCCTATCACCATCGGCTCCTCGCCTATCTCTGTTTCGGTGGACGCGCCTTCGGAGGCTATAGCGGGGCAGCCTTTTGCCGTGACGGTTACGGTGCAGAGCAACTCCGCAACGCCGGTCGAAGACGTGCTCGTGCAGGCGCAGTACCCCTTTGGCTTTAGTGTGCGCTCCGCCGCCCCCAAAGCCGAGTCGGGCTCGACGCTCTGGCGGCTCGGCACCATGGCGCCGGGCGCCGTGCAGGTCATCAGATTGACGGGCAGCATCGACGGCCAGGACGGCGACCAGCGCGTGTTCCGCTTTACGGGCGGCACCAACAAAGACCAGACCGCCGGCAAAATCCAAGTGCCGTTCCTTTCGGTGCCGGTGACGCTCACCGTGCACCGCCCCTTCATCACCGCCTCTATCGCGGTCGAGGGCAAGACGGGCGCCAAAGTGTCGGCCGCGGCGGGCAAGGGCTTGCAAGGCGCTATCACGTGGCAAAATAATTTGAGCGACCCGGTCGGCGACGTGCAGATCAAACTGACACTAAGCGGGCCGGCGCTCGACCGCAGCTCGATCGACCCGGGCATCGGCTTTTATCAGTCAAACGACAACAGCATAACGTGGACTTCGGCGCAGGACCCTATCCTCGCGCAAGTGGCGCCGGGCGGCACCGGTACGCTCAACTTCGGGTTTGGCACGCTGGTCCCCGGTGCGGGCGGGGTGGTGTACACCAATCCGGTCGTCGACCTTTCTCTCTCGGTGGCGGCAGTGCGCGCGGGGCAGGGCAATGTACCCGAGCAGGTCAGCTCGGCGGCAAACATGGAGGTGAGCCTTGCCTCCGCCGTTTCGCTCATGGCGCAGGCGCTGCACTTTACGGGGCCGTTTACTAACGCCGGAGCCATGCCGCCGCGCTCCGGAGCGGCTACCTTTTACACCATCCAGTGGACGGTCAAAAATTCTTCCAACACGGTGGCGGGCGCCACTGTCTCCACCGTCCTGCCGCCGTATACAACCTTTGTTGCGGCACAAGACACCGCTATCACTTACGACACGGGGAGCCGCACGGTGAGATGGAGCCTAGGAGACATCAACGCGGGGGTGGGCTACAGCACGGCCGCGCGCACAGGGAGCTTCCAGGTGAGCATAACCGCGAGCGACTCGCAGGCGGGCTCTGCCCCGCAGTTGACCGGCGCCACGGCGCTCTCCGGCACCGACCGCTTTGCCCAAGTGCAGGTCTCGGCCTCGGCCGAGGGCCCCAGCACCAAACTGACTGAACAAGGCTTTGTCCCCAGTATGGACATCGTGCAACCAAAATAGCATGATGCCAATATACGAATGAGCACTAATGATACAAATAGTTTGATGGAAAGAATAGTGTCGCTGTGCAAGCGGCGGGGGTTCGTGTATCCATCATCGGAGTCGTACGGAGGCTTCGCCGGTTTTTGGAACTACGGCCACTACGGGACGATTTTGAAGGAGAATATAAAGGTGGCATGGAAACAGCATTTTATCTTCGACCGCGAAGATGTGTTCATCACCGACACGACTATCATAAGCAACCCAAAAGTGCTTGAAGCGTCCGGCCACGTAGCCAACTTTGGGAACGAGCTGTTCAAGACACAGGTCGGTACCGGCGAGGACGCCGCCACTTCACATCTGCGCGCAGAGACGGCGCAGGGAATCTTCGTCGACTTCAAACAGGTCGTCGACGCGCATCACCCCAAGCTCCCTTTTGGCGTAGGCCAGATAGGCAAGGCATTCCGCAACGAAATATCGCCACGCGACTTTGTTTTTCGCTCGCGCGAGTTCGAGCAAATGGAGGTGGAATATTTCGTCAAGCCGGCGGAGTGGGAGCAGTACTTTGAGTTGTGGCGCAAGATAATGCAGTCATTTGCTAAGGGGCTCGGCATCAGCGTCCACGAGTTTGAGGTGCCGGCCGACGACCGGGCGCACTACTCTAAGCGCACCATCGACTTCCAGTTTGACTACCCGTTTGGCAGAGGCGAGCTGTGGGGGCTAGCCTATCGGACCGACTTCGATTTACAGAATCATAGGCTCGATTATCTAGACGAGGGAACTGGCGAGCGGATGGTTCCGCATGTCATCGAGCCCTCACTCGGCGTAGATCGGACACTACTTGCGGTACTTGTGAGCGCTTACACGGAAGACGAGTTGGGAGGGGAGAAGCGCGTGTATTTGAAGTTTCCTCCGCACCTAGCGCCCATCAAAGCCGCGGTATTTCCTCTGCTCAAAAACAAACCGGAGTTGGTGGCCAAGGCGCGTGAGATTTATACCGCGCTCAAAAAAGACATCCCGCAGATTATGTGGGACGACAACGGCAATGTGGGTAAGCGCTACCGCCGGCAGGACGAGATAGGCACGCCCTTCTGCATCACTGTCGACTTCGACACATTGGGCGAAATTCCGGAAATGAAGGACACGGTCACCGTGCGCGACCGCGACGACGGCGAGCAGGAGCGTGTGTCTGTCTCCGAACTCGCCGCACGATTGACAAGTGCAATAAAGCAGATATAATTCTGTGCAGAACTAAACCAAGCTCGGCCGTGTGCCGAAAAGGAGGAAATAATGCTTGCGATTAGAAAACTGTTCTCTTCAAGTTCGGCTGCAGCGTCTGTGGTGCCGGCCTAGCCAACCGCTGACGTCATACCTTTCCCAAAAGCCCGCGTACCCGATCGTCCGCTCGAAAAAAATCCTCAAGCTGATTACGACCGGCTTGCCAAGACGCTTAAGTTTGCGCCCGAGGAGCTGGTTCGCATGCAGGTCCTCGCGCTTTTGAAGGACCGCAACATTCCGGTCTTCGATTACACCGAGGTCGACCGCTATATGACCGGCAAGAAAAATGCCGCCGGAAAAGAGCACTGGTTTTGGCGGCCGTTGCGGGACAAAGACGAGCTCGATGAAGGAACTTCGTGGGGCTATTTTTGGGACAGTGGCCAGGAATACAACGAGGGCTATTATCGGCAAGAAAACGATGAATGCCGGTCGTATGACCGCCTCGTGCCGCTCCACGCCCTCGAAAAGGTCGCCCTCATCGAAAGGCGTTTCAGGAACAAGGTCAGCTTCTTCGTCTCCGACTACGGTGACCCAAAGCCCGATCCCTTCCTTGGTGTTGTATCACGCCGCCCGGGTGATTATAATATCGAAGAGCAGATGCTCGTCATCGACGTCTGGGACGAGCCCGGCTTCGGTAAAAAGTAAGAATCCTACGCCACCTGCGCGCCAGTGCGCGGGTGGTTTTTTCTTGCTGTGGTAGTATCAGGGCATGGAGAAGCTCAAGGACATCAACGTCCATATCACCTCCGGGAGCATCATTTCTGTACTCCTTTTTTTGGTCCTCGCGGCTTTGTTGTGGTTTTTGCGCGACATTGTGCTCATCCTCGTTACGGCGGTAGTCATCGCCTCGGCGATGGAGCCGGCTATCGGCTTTTTGACCAAACACAAAATCAACCGCATCCTCGCGGTCATACTGACGTATCTCTCGGTAATAAGCGCGTTCCTCGGCGTACTGCTTGTCTTTGTTCCGCCGGTTCTGGGCGACGCGGCCAGCTTTCTTGCCCGTCTTCCGGAGACGCTCTCCTCGTTCAACATATCCGATGCTACGCACGGGCTCTTGCCGTGGGGCAGCGTGAGTGAGCAGATATCCTCGGCCGAAATTTTGCGCGACATCTCCGCGGCGCTCACTGACACCACCGGCGGGGTCTTTACCACACTTTCTGCCTTTTTCGGCGGGCTCACGTCGTTCGTCCTCATTGTCGTCTTTTCCTTTTACTTTTCCATGCAGGAGACCGGCGTGGACGACTTTTTACGCATCGTAACTCCCAACAAAAACCAAGCCTATGTGCTCGGCCTTTGGAAGAGGAGCCAGGAAAAGATAGGCAAGTGGATGCAAGGCCAGCTGGTCTTGGCCCTTATCGTCGGCATTTTGCTGTACCTCGGCCTCACTATTTTGGGCATCCCCAACGCGCTTTTACTTGCGGTTATCGCGGGGCTCTTTGAACTTATTCCGGTCTTCGGGCAGATTATAGCCGCGGTCCCCGCGCTCGCTATCGCGTTTGCCGACGGCGGGGTCACGGCGTTTGTGCTGGTGGCGGGGCTTTACATCGTCGTACAGCAGTTTGAGGCGCATCTCATCTACCCGGTGGTAGTCAAAAAGGTCGTAGGCGTGCCGCCGCTCCTGGTGATACTCGCGCTCATTGTGGGGGCCAAGCTCGCGGGTTTCCTTGGCATCTTGCTGTCGGTCCCCATTGCCGCTGCGATACAGGAGTTTGTCACCGACATCGACCGGGAAAAGACAAAAGCGCTTGCCGATGGCGAATAAACCTTTTTATATCACGACGACCCTGCCGTACGTAAATGCCGAGCCGCATATCGGGTTTGCGCTCGAAATAGTGCAGGCGGATATTATTGCCCGGTACAAACGCCTGATGGGCGCGGAGGTCTTTTTTAACACCGGGACCGACGAGCACGGCCAAAAAATATTCCAGGCGGCGCAAAAAGAGGGCAAGGGGACGGAGGCGTATGTTGACCACTATGCAAAAACTTTCGAACTGCTGAAGAGCGGCCTCGGGCTTTCTTACGACGCGTTTATCCGCACCACCGACCCCGCGCACATGGCCGCCGCGCAAGAGCTGTGGCGCCGCTGTGCCAAGGCGGGCGATATTTATAAAAAGAAATATAAAGGGCTCTATTGTGTGGGACACGAGGCGTTTATAAAAGAGAGTGAGCTCCTAGACGGCAAATGCCCTGACCACCCGAACATGGAGTTGCAAGAAATAGAGGAGGAAAACTATTTTTTTAAACTCAGCGCATATCAGGACAAACTGCTCAAGTATCTTGCGCGGGAGGATGCGGTTTTGCCCGGGTGGCGCCGTGACGAGGCGGCTAATTTTATTAAAGGCGGGCTCGAAGACTTTAGCATTTCGCGCGAAAAGGCGCGCATGAGTTGGGGCATCCCCGTACCGGGCGACGACTCTCAAGTTATTTACGTTTGGTTCGATGCGCTCACTAATTATATTTCTACTTTAGGGTGGCCGGAGGATAAAGACGGCAATTTTAAAAAGTTTTGGGAGGGTGGCGAAGTGGTGCAAGTCGCCGGCAAAGACCAGGTGCGCTTCCAGTCGATTATGTGGCAGGCGATGCTTATGTCGGGCGGGATTAAAACCACCGACAGAGTGGTGTATCACGGCTTTATCACCAGCGGGGGCCACAAAATGAGCAAGTCGCTGGGGAATGTCATCGACCCTCTTGTGCTGGTCAAGGAGTACGGCACTGACGCCGTGCGCTACTTTCTTGCACGGCACGTGCCCGCGTTTGAAGACAGCGACACAACCAGGGAGCGTTTTAAGGAGGCCTACAATGCGGGGCTCGCCAACGGGCTCGGCAACTTGGCGGCGCGCATCATGCAGCTGGCGCAGACGCACCTCGACGCGCCGGTTGTGCTTGAGTGGAAGCCCTACCCGAAGGAATTTACCGACGCAATGGATAGTTTTGAAATAAACAAAGCTGCGGACTACGTGTGGGGCAGGATTGCCGCGCTCGACCACAAAATCACCGAAACTGCTCCGTTTAAAGTAGTTAAAGAAGATGCGGAGAAGGGCAAGGCGATAATCACCGAGCTGGTGGTAGAACTGGCATTTATAGACCAAATGCTCGAGCCGCTATTGCCCGAGACAAGCAAAAAAATAATAGAAGCGATTATGGCAAACAAAAAGCCAGACAACCTCTTTCCCCGCAAAGAATAACACACCAACATACTTGAGTTTGTAAGGATGTATGAAATTATTTGACTCACATTGCCATTTGCAGATGCCGCAGTTTGATGCGGACAGGGCAGAAGTGCTTGCGCGGATGAAAGAGAGGGGGATGGGTGCGGTCGTTATCGGCACCGATTTTGAGGGGTCGAAAGAGGGGCTCGCGCTCGCAAAGCAGCACGATTTTTTGTGGGCATCCGTGGGTTGTCACCCCAACCACACGGGAGATTTCGATATTTCGATATTTCGAGAACTCGCCGCCGACCCAAAAGTGGTGGCAATAGGGGAATGCGGTTTGGATTATTTTAGGAGCGGCGGCACCGACGAAGAAAGAGCTGCGCAAAAAGTGAGATTTGAAAAACAGATTGAACTTGCGCAAAAACTTGGCAAAGCGCTTGTCATTCATTGCCGCAACGCGCATGACGATTGTTCCAGTGTTTTGCAAAATACTAGAATGACAACGCCGATGATTATGCACTTTTTTACCGGCTCGGGTGAGCTGGCGCAAAAGTATCTTAATTTGGGATGTTATCTGTCGTTCCCCGGGCCCATTACTTACACCACCATGTACGACGATTCAGTCCGCGTCTGTCCGCTCGAGCGGATGCTCATCGAGACCGACTCTCCTTTTGCCGCGCCCGTGCCCTACCGCGGCAAGCGCAACGAGCCGGTGTATGTCGAGCAGGTAGCGGCAAAGATTGCACAAATTAAAGGGCTGACTACGGAAGAAGTGGCCGCCCAGACAGCGCACAATACCTCGGCTGTTTTTAAATTAGGGTAAGATGGTGAGTATGAATGCTCACGGCATGGCCGGGCTCGCTCTTTTTTTGGTCGGCACTACCTGCGCCTTTGGTCTTTCCGCGCGCGACACTCTAGCGGATGTGCCGTGGCAGTACATGCCCGAAACAACGCTTGCAATTTTTATCCCGGCGGCCGAGCAGTATCTTGTCCTGCTTGATGGCGTTGGGGATATTCAGGCGCAGGCCTATCGCACGACCGGCGCCGGAGTGTCTGCCGCCGCGGCAGTGGTTGCCCAAACTCCGGCAGTGGCAGCCGTAGCACAGTGGTACGCCGCCGCCAACGGTCGCATAAACGCCCGCCTTGCCCCGTAGGGGGCGCTGTGCTAGAGTGCCTTGCATGGCAGAAATATCGCAGACCTCCGCTCCGGCCGAGGCCTCATCCCAAGCGAATGTTACCCCAAAGGAGAAGGGCAACCTCGTCTACGAAGTCGGGTTCCACGTCGTGCCCACGGTGGGGGACGAGGGGGTTGGTGCGGTCGTTGAATCTATCCGCAAAATTTTGGGCGACGCGGAGATTATCAGCGAGAGCTTCCCCCGCAAAATAGGCTTGGCCTACCAGGTTGAGCGCGCCACGCAAGGCAAGCGCGAAAAGTACACCGAGAGCTACTTCGGCTACATAAAGTTTGCAACGACGCGCGACCAAGTGCCGGCGATACACACGGCGCTCGGGGCGCAGAACACCGTACTGCGCTTCCTTATTGTTGAAACGGTGCGCGAGGATATTGCCGCCACACCGCGCCGCGCGGTCTTTGCCTCCGACCGTTTGGAGGGCAAGACGATTGAAAAACATGTTGGCACGGCGGAGAAGCCCGCTGAGGTCTCGGAAGCAGAACTTGATAAGAGCATAGAAGCTCTTACAAGTTAAGTATCAAATTACAAGTAACAAATATCAAACAAGTATCAAATTTTAAAGTATCAAAAAGAACCTCTTGATACTTGCCACCTGATACTTGATACTTAACCTAATATGTATATCAACAAAGCAATGGTGTTTGGAAACCTGACCCGCGACCCGGAGCTCCGCGCGCTCCCGAGCGGCGCCCAGGTGTGCAGCTTTGCAGTCGCCACCAACCGCACGTACAAAAAAGCCGACGGTACCAAGCAGGAAGAAGTCGAATTTCATAACATCGTGGTGTTTGGCCGCCAGGCGGAGACGTGCGCGCAGTATCTCAAAAAGGGGAGCACTGCGTACGTTGAGGGTCGCATCAAGACCCGCAGTTGGGAGAAGGATGGGGTCAAGCACTACAAGACCGAAATAAACGCCGACACGGTGCAGTTTGGACCCCGCTCGACAGGTGGGGCGCCAAGCGCGGCGCGCGATGTAAACGAGGCGCCGCAGGTTGCGCCGAAGGAGGATGCAATAGACTATCCTCAAGAAGACAGTAACCCCGACGATATCCCCTTTTAATGAGATGCCAATCCACGAATGCATTCGAATGATACGAATTAATTAGCATGTGCTTATTCGTTAAAGCTATTCGCATACTATGAAAGATTTTTATGCACCGCAGTTTGTCCGCATCGACTACAAAGACACGGACACCATAAAAAAGTTCCTCAACCCGCACGGCAAGATAATGCCGCGCCGCCGCACGGGCCTCACCGCCGGGAACCAGCGCGCGCTGGCCGAAGCGGTCAAACGCGCCCGCTTTATGGCGCTCCTACCTTACATAGTAAGGTAAATAACAAATATCAAGCATCAAATAACAAACAAGCTCCAAGTTTATAGTTTTTAAATTTGGAGGTTTAGTATTTGTTTGTTATTTGTAATTTGATTTTTGGAGCTTACTTCTTATCTACGCGTTCGACGTATTCTCCCGTCGTAGTATTGATGCGGACTATGTCTCCCTCGTTGATAAAGAGGGGGGCATTGAGCGTCGCGCCGGTCTCGAGCGTTATAAGCTTAGAGCCGCCCTGCGCGGTGTTGCCTTTGACCGCGGGCGGCGCCTCGGTCACTTTGAGCTCCATTTTGATGGGGATTTTTATGCCGATTATTTTTCCTGCCCCGACCGAAGCGTCGGGGTCGTTAAACACCAGTGCCTCCACCAGCATGTTGGGCTTCAAAAATTGCGCACCTGTATGAATAGTTTCTTGCGAGAGCATAAAGCGGTCGGCAGGATTTTTTTCGTCACAAAACCACCGCTCGCCCTGCCTGCCGGCAGGCAGGCTTTGTTTGGTGTAGAGATACTTCACCGATTTTGTGGAGAGATCGGCCTCATCCGCCTTTTCTGACACGTGGAAGGCCTGCTCGGTCACCTTGCCGGTGATGAGGTGGCGCAGCTTGGTCTGGTTGACCGGCTTGCGCTGCTGCTTGCGGAATACGTGCGCGTCCAACACCTCGTACGGCTCGTCCCCGAGCAGTATTACCCGGCCTTTCAAAATTTCGTTGTATTCGAGCATTGCCATACGAAAAAGCATTCTATACTAGATTTACTCATGCGTCGATACTTCCTCCCGGCACTCTCCGGCGTTCTGCTGGCGCTCGCGCTCTACCCGTTTGCCCTCTGGCCGCTCGCGCTCTGCGCGCTCGCGCCGCTTTTTTATTTTTCCTTCGACGTTGCTCGGGACAAAAAAGAAACCTTTTTTGGCGGAGTGGTTACGGGGATGTTGGCGGTCGCTCCGACGCTCTACTGGTCGCTTCTTCAACTTTCGACGCAGCCGGGGGCGGAGGTGCTCACCTATGCGGTGCGCTGGAGCAGTATTTTTTTCCTGCTGCTTATCGGCGCGCTCTTCGGCGGCGCGGTGCTCGCGTATCGCGCGCTGCGCGGCCGCGGGCCCCTGTTGGACAGCCTGCTTGCCGCGGCGCTCTATACCGTTGTTGAGCTTATACTATTTGCGATATTCGGCGGCTACTACTACGGCTCGCTCGCGCACGCGCTCACCCCGTTTCCTCCGGCGCTCATCGTCGCGTCGCTTGGCGGCGCCCCGCTAGTGGTATTTGCCGCCGCGTGGATAAGCGCGGTCCTGGCCCGGCGTTCATGGCGGCTCGCGCTTGGCGTTTTTTTGGCGCTCGCGGGTATCTCTGTCGGAGCTTTTTGGTACGGGCAATCGTACAAAGTTACGGGCACATCCTTGCCGGTCGCAGGCATTCAGCGCGAGTCCCAGTCGCTCCTCTATGTGACCGCTCCGGCCCCCGAGCCGTTCGGCGACTATGGGCTCCAAGTGCTCATTTCGGAAGCGGCGCGGGGCGGAGAAGCGGCGCTGGTGGTCTACCCGTACTCACCGGTTGAGGCCGTGTACGCTGGGGCGCGGCCCGTCATCGACGGCCTGCGCAATCTCGCGCCGGAGGGCGCCATGGGCGCGTGGCTCAAAACGTTTGCGCCCGCCTCGACGACGGTGCTGTTGTGGAACACGGCCGCCGAGCGGGGAAATCTCTACGACAGTTTTGATTTTT
>Ga0209542_10007386_pt1 | contig 20940 bp, 22 predicted proteins | sample RifCSPhighO2_01_FD_184028 | JGI IMG/M metagenome (GOLD analysis project Ga0209542, IMG submission 184028) | Soil microbial communities from Rifle, Colorado - Rifle CSP2_plank highO2_0.1 (SPAdes) (version 2) | ecosystem: Environmental > Terrestrial > Deep subsurface > Rock core/Sediment ... | reverse complement strand
TCAATATAAATCCCAGGTTTTCCAGGTTTTGCTTTACTAGATTTTTGAGAGGGATCATATTTTTTTTTGTCATTGACTGCAAACACAAAAACTTGTTTGTTCAGCCTTCTACTCAAAAAATTAGAATCATAATTCTTTAATTCAGGAGGGATAACATAAAGATAGATTTTATTTGCTATTTTATTCTCTCTTTCCTTGATTAAATTAATGAGATAATTAATATCCTCAATTGTTTTTTGTAAATCTAAATCAGCTTTTAATAAATTCTCATTCACTTTTCCAGCAATAGGCCATGTACTCAAAGAAATAAAATTCTTATTTCCAATTTTTTCCCATAATTCTTCCGTTATATGCGGACAAAATGGATGTAACAACTTCAAAAAATCCTCTAAAACTTCCTTGGTATTTTCTTCATTAAAATCATAAAATAATTGTCTAATCTTAATTATTGCAAGATTATAATCAAAATTATTTATATCCCTAGTAACAAGCTCTATAATCTTATTTAATCTATTCTGAATTTTTACATCAGTTTTTTTAACAATTTTTACTTCATTAAAATAATCAATAACTTTTCTGATAAATTTAACGCTGCTTTCAGCACCTTTACTACTCCAAGCACGATCACTCTCTGGTGAGGCATTTGAAACTAAAAAAAGTCTTGTTGGATCAACCCCATATTTTTCAGCAGCCTCATTTAACAAAACCACATTTCCTTTAGACTTAGACATTTTATTGCCGTCTTCTCCTAATATAAACCCCTGATTAAATAATTTTATAGCTGGTTCATTAAACTTGATTAAACCAAGGTCTCGTAAAAACTTTGTATAAAACCTAAAATATATATCATGCATAGTTGCATGTTCTTTTCCACCAATATAAATATCAATCGGCATCCAATATTCAGTCTTTTTATTATCAAAAATCTTTTCATTATTTTTTGGATCACAATACCTTAAAAAATACCAGCTAGAATTAACAAAGGTATCCATTGTATCTGTCTCTCTCCTTGCTTTACCCTTGCAATTTGGACATTTAGTTTCAATAAAAGGCTTGTAATCAACTAAAGGATTCTTCGTACTATCAAATTTTATATCTTCCGGTAATTTGACAGGTAAATCTTTTTCATTAACAGGAACTATCCCGCATTTATCACAATATATAATTGGTATAGGAGTACCCCAAAATCTCTGTCGAGAAATAAGCCAATCTTTTAGTTTATATTGAATAGATTTCTTTCCTAATTTTTTCTTTTCTAGGAATTTTATTATATCTTCAATAACTTCTCTATTATCCTTTCCTGTAAATTCTCCTGAATTAACAAGTTTTCCTTCCCCCTCATAAGCTTTAATCATTTTATCAACCCTTAATACACTATCTTCTGGTTGAATAACAATTTTTACAGGAATTTTGTACTTTTTTGCAAATTCAAAATCTCTCTGATCATGAGCAGGAACAGCCATAACCATTCCAGAACCATATTCAGCTACAACAAAATTTCCAGCATAGACTGGTATTTTTTCTCCATTTACAGGGTTAATTGCATAACTTCCAGTAAAAACCCCTTCTTTCTCTAATTTATTCATATCTTCCTGTTTTGTACTTTTTATTTTTTTCAAGAACTTTTCAATCTGATTCTTCTGTTTATCTGTTATCAGACTCATCAAAGATGGATGTTGAGCGCTTATAACAAGGAATGTTACTCCCATCAAAGTGTCAGGACGTGTTGTAAAGATACTCCAGAATTTATTATTTATTTTAAAAATAATCTCACATCCATGGCTTTTACCGATCCAATTTCTTTGAGCAGTTTTAATAAAATCAGGCCAATCTAATTTATCCAAATTAGTATAAAGCTCATCAGCATATTTAGTTATTTTGAAAAACCACTGTTCTAATTGTTTAACTTCAACATCATTATCCTCATGTCTCCAACATTTACCATTTTGAACTTGTTCGTTGGCCAAAACAGAATTACATTTTGAACACCAATTAACAGGAGCTTTTTTTCTGTAAGCAAGGCCTTTTTCAAACATTTTAAGAAAAATCCACTGATCCCATTTATAATAATCTGGCTTATGTGTCTCAATAACTCTGCTCCAATCATAACTATAACCAAAAATGCCCATTTGTTTTTTAAAATTCTTTATTGCATCTTCTGTAAATTTTTTTGGATGACTTTTAGATTGTATAGCTGCATTCTCTGCCGGTAAACCAAAAGAATCAAATCCCATAGGATAAAGAACATTAAAACCCTGCATTCTTTTAAACCTTGCATAAATATCCCCGACAGTATAAATAAAAGAATGTCCTACATGCAAACCGCTTCCAGAAGGGTAAGGAAATTGTTCCAAAACATAATATTTCTTCTTCTTTGAATCTTCTTTAACAGTAAAAATCTTCTCTTTTTCCCATTTTTTCTGCCACTTTTGTTCTATCTTTCTAAAGTCACTTTCCATATAATAAATCATGGATTATACTTAAAAAACCTTTGTCTCAATAAGCATTAATTTTATTAATTAAGCTTGTTTTTCAGTATAGATGTTAGAGGCAAAAGAGGTTTCAAATAAGATAGTAGACTTTCTAAGAATGAGAGGTCCAAGTCTTCCTATTCATATTGCTAAGTATCTGCAAATGAATTCCCTGTTTGTTTCTGCATTTCTTTCTGAATTAGTTGATGATAGGAGAGTTATAGTAAGTAATATGAGAGTTGGAGGTTCACCATTATATTTATTACAAGGACAGGAACCAAGATTAGATTCATACCATCAACATCTTCACCCAAAAGAAATAGAAGCTTATCTATTATTAAAAAAAGAAGGGATATTAAAAGACGCTGAACAAGATCCAGCAATAAGGGTGGCATTAAGGGCAATAAAAGATTTTGCAATAGCTTTCAAGATAGATGATGATATTTACTGGAGGTATTTAGTTGTAAAAGAAACAGAAGTTATGAATATATTAAATAAAAAACCAAACCTTAATCAATTTGAAGAGGAAACAAAAAAAGAAGAAAGATTATTAGAACTAAAAAAAGAACCAGAAAAAACTCAAACACAAAGAGTAACATTAAAATACAAAAGAGAAGAACCAGAAAAGAAATTAATAATACCAAAAGAAAAACAAAGAATCATACAACCATCAATAAAGGTTAAGACAAGAGAAGAACAAACTAACTTTGAAAATCCTCTTATTCAACACGAATTACCAAAAACAAAGGTAATAAAAGAAAAACCAAAATCAGAGTTTGTAATAAATGTAATGAATATGTTACAATCAAAAAACATACGAATAATTGAGGAAAAGGAATATAAGGCAAAAGAGTATAATTGTATATCTGAAATAAATTCGGATTTAGGCCCTATTTCTTTTTTAACACAGGCAAAAGATAAAAAATCAATTACAGAAGAAGACTTAAAAAAATTATTAGTAGAAGCCCAAAAAATACCCCTTCCTGCCCTGTTTATATATAAGGGTAATATAAGCAAAAAGGCATTAGAATACCTAAAAACATATTCATCAATTCTAAAGGTAAAATCAATGGATTGAAGATAAAGGAAATAATTTAAGAGGCAACAAATAAAAATGGAAAGAAATACTTTGATAACACCATAAAATTATTAAATGATGATTGTCCAACTAAATCTCATGAGTAGTGTAAAGAGAAATGACAGAACAAATAATAAGAAAATTAATTGAAGTAGAAATAAGATTAGGATTTTTAACTGTTCCAACAAAAAATAAACAATTATTTCCAAATAATAAGGAAAAAATAGAGAGTATGTTAAACGGAGATAGAAAAAGTTTATTATATAATCCAGAACATCGTAGAATATTTGGTTTAACATCTTGGTTTAAAGAGAATAAAGCAGATGTTGGAGACTTAGTTGTAATAACTATAAAAGAAGGATGTTATATTTTTATTTTAAAGAAACAAGAAATAAAAGAAGAGAATAAACAAGAAGAGGAAGCAAAAGAATCAATAAATTTATCAGGACTTTCCTCACAAGCAAAAGGAGATATTGTAGAAGATAGAATAAAGGAACTGATAATTTTACATGGTTTGGGTTCTTTAAATGTATATAAGCCAGTTATTGATATAGATGGAGTTGATTTGATTGTTGCTAAAAAAGGTCATTTTCATCCATTATTTATACAAAGTAAGGGTAGATATAATCTTCACAAGGATAAACAAATTATCCTTAGAGTTAGGGTTAATACTTTTACCCCACATGAAAACTATTATGTAGTTGGTGCTTTCTTTAACCCAAGCACACTTGAGTTAGATGAATATATATTATTAATTCCTTCAAAAGAAATAAAAGAAAATGCAGTAGTAGTAAAATCAAATAATGGAGAGTTATATAGTATAGTATCTTCGCTAAAAAAAGATTCTAACACTAAATGGTCCAAGTTTTTGGTTAAAAAGTCAGACCTTGCAAAAGTCCTAATAGAAAAATTTGAAGAGATGAATAAATATATTAAATAATTCTGTGTAAGAAGTAGGCATTATAAATCACTATTTACACAAAGCCAAACCAACAAAAACCTTTAAAAACCTGCGATTAAAACTAATTATATGGGAAGAATCAAATCAAAACTTGTAAAGAGAACAGCTAATGCTATGCTAAAAGAAGAAAATGTCTTTACTGCAGAATTTGAAGATAACAAAAATATTCTTAAAGGTTCAATGCCTAGTAAGAAGATAAGAAATCAGATAGCAGGGTATATAGCAAGAATTAACAAAAGAAAACAGCAAGAGATAAAAGCAAAAACAGAGTAAAAGAAAAAGTAATAACAGAAGCAAAAAATGGAAACTGAAGAGATAAAAGAAGAAGAAAATAAAGAGAAAGAAAAAACACAGGAAGATAAAGAAAAAGAGGAAAAAAAGAGAAGAGATAATCCTGATGATAACATAATATTTGTTGGAATAAAACCCTTTATGAATTATGTTACAGCAGTTGTTATGCAATTCCAGAATAAAGGCCAAAAAGAAGTTATTGTATCTGCAAGAGGAAAATTCGTTTCTAAAGCAGTAGATGTTGTTGAAGTCGCAAGAAGAACATTTCTAAAAGATGAAAATATACAAGTAAAAGACATTAAAATAGCAAGCGAGCAATTTGAGAATAGAGAGGGGAAAAGGATTTTTGTTTCTTCTATAGATATAAAATTATCTAAATAATATGGAAAGACCAGAAAGAATCATAATAAATAAAGAATTGACTAATGGAATTATAGTTTCTAAAGAAATTAAAGATACTCTAGAAAAAATATTATTTGCAACTGGTGCAGAGATTGTAAAGCTAAAAGATGGTACTCAATATGAATTGTATAGAAGTTATGCTTATATATCACAATCTAAAAGTTTAGGGCCTGGAAAAAAAGAAGCAAAAGATATTCCAATGTTATTTTTTGAATATAAAAGATTATAAATACTAAAAAAATTATTTCTTCTTTTTACTTTTGCCTTTTCTATCAAATAAAAATGAAAAAAATGACTTTTTAGCATATTTTTCTTCAGTCAATTTTTTTTCAGTTAACTTTTTTAATAACTCGCTTTTCGACTTATCGCTTTCCAGTAATATATTTAATTTACTGTCCATTTCATAAACTTTCTCATAAATTCTTTTTATTCTTATATTTCTAATTATATTCATTATTGCAGAAATAATCAAGAAGATAATGTATATTAAAAGAATAATGCCAATTGCTTTAATTATAAATATAATATCAATTATTCCTGATGCAATGTCAGGAGATATTTGAGATAGATTAGATAAATCTAAAGGTATACCAGGCGCAATATCTACCATATCAATATATAATAAACAAACTTTTTAAATTGTTATGAAGGTTAACTTTTTAAATGAAATTAATTTTGCAATATAATAATTAATAGGGCTGCATAGATCAGTGGTAGATTGCCGCTCTCATAAGGCGGAGGTCCTGGGTTCAATCCCCAGTGCAGCCATTTCTTGATAAAGAAAAAATAAAAACCACTAAAGTTGGACAAAAGGTACGGACGTCAGCGCTGATAATAACCCTATCTTACGACTTTTGATTGTGGGATTATATAAAAGTTATATAATTTTATGTATAAATATATTTAAACTCTTTTATATAATTTTTTATTTATGAGATTGGAATATAATTTAGGAAAATTAACTCGAGAAGGGAAATTAAATGATTTAAGGTTAGAACTTGCTCCGAGAGGTCAATGTAGAGGTTACGTAATAGATAGAGGAGGCAAAGCAACTTTAGTTACTAGAGAAGAATTTGATTCTTATTATTATAAAAAAGAGTTTGTTGATGGTCCAAATAAAGATAGTTTTGGAGATGCTCCAGGAGAACCTTATTACCCTAATAGACAGGCTTTTGGGAAATTAAAAGATGGGAGAATTATTTATTGTGAAATATCAAAAGCTTATAAGGAAAAGACAAAGACCCTCTTTGAGATAGTTGAAAATTCTGATAAAATCTTTTGTCCTGAGTGTGGTAATGAAGCAGAATTAAAAAAAGGTGTTATTAGGTGTATTAATTGTGGCTATGATAGTGTAAAATCTAATCATTAATCATTATTCTTGATTAAAACCTTCCCAAAGAAAAAAAACCCAAGGTTGAGACAAAAAGTACGGACGCCCGCACCGAGATTCAATCAAACAACAATTTATCCTTCAAGCCATCTCCGGTTTTTCTTGGTAAGAGATGATAATGAGCATGATGGACAACTTGACCTGCAGAAGGATAATTATTCATATTAAAATTAAATCCATCTGCCTTGCCTTCCTTTATCATTTTTAAAGCAACTTTTTTTGCTGCCTTCATTATATCAACACCAAAAGTATCAGGTATATCTAAAATTGTTTTAAAATGTTTTTTAGGAACGATTAATGTATGTCCTGGGGATTTTGGTTTTGCATCTAAAAAAGCAATCATGTTATCATCTTCATAAACAATATCTGCAGGGATTTCCTTTTTTATGATTTTACAAAATATGCAATTTTCGTCTTTCATTTTAAAAAAAATATTCAGGTATTTATAAAGATTAATATATTTATTTAACCCTCGTTTCAACAAGTTTTCCTGCCCTTTCAAACATTATTTCATTAAATATTAATTTTCTTAAAACTTCTCTTAATTCTTTTATTTTAACTCTTATCTGTTTTGTACTATCTCTGTCTCTCACAGTTATTGTTTTATCTTTAGGAGTTTTATCATCCACGGTTATACAATAAGGAGTTCCAATTCCATCATTTCTTGCATATCTTTTTCCAATACTTCCTAATTTATCATAAACAACATTAAATTCTTTCCTTAAATCATCAACAATTTCCTGCGAGATTTTATTATATTCTTCTTTTTTGATTATCGGGAAAACTGCAACTTTTACAGGAGCTAATTTTTGAGGAATTTTCAAAACAATATAATCTCTTTTTGCATCATAAGTATAAGCCTTTGTGAGTATAGCTAAAAAAACTCTTTCCATGCCAAAAGTTGGTTCAATTACTCTTGGAATAACTTTCTTTTTATATTTTTCATCAAATATTTCCATATTTTGTCTGCTTGTTTTCTGGTGTTGTGTTAAATCATATTGTCCTCTATTTGCATTTCCAGCAATTTCCTTGCTTCCAAAAGGATATTCATAATCAATATCAAAAGTAGCTTTTGAATAATGGCTTAATTCATCCTTTGTATGCTCTCTTATTTTTATTTCATCCAATCCAATTGATTTAAACCACAAAACCTGTTCAGCCAGCCAATAAGCATGCCATTCATCAAGTCTTTTTTCTTTAAGCATTTCCCCTATTGTAGTTTCTCTTAATTCATCTTTTCCTTTTTTTTGAGTTTCAGAATCAAGCAGCATTACAATTACTTTCAGATGTTTATCTTCTAATAATCCAGATTTCTCCTCTTCAGGATTTATAAAAAATTCAAATTCTCCTATATTAAATTCTCTACTTCTAAATAAAAAATCTCTTGGAGCTATCTCATTTCTAAAACATCTTCCAATTTGAGCTATACCGAAAGGCAATTGCATTCTTGAATTTTGCTGGACTAATTTAAAATTCATGAACATTCCCTGTGCAGTTTCCCCTCGTAAATATGCTTCTTCTGAATTTTGAGCTCCTACTTGTGTCTTAAACATAAGATTAAATTTTCCTTGACTTTCATATTCTCCATTACATTTTTCACATCTTATTTTACCAAGTTCTGACTCATCAATCTTTGTTATAAATCCGCATAACTTACATTTTACAAATATATCAGTAAAATTTTCTACATGACCAGATGCAATCCAGGTTTTAGGATGACTTATTATACTCGCTTCAATTCCAACCATATTGTCTTTTTCTTTTACAAAATAATCCCACCAATTTTTCTTTATATTATTAAATAATTCAACCCCAAGAGGACCAAAATCCCAGAAACCAGAAAATCCTCCGTAAATATCAGAACTTCTAAAAACAAATCCTTTTTCTTTGCAATAGATTGCTAATTCATCAATTGATATATTGCTTTTTTTATCATCTATCTTCTTTCCAATAGGTTTTCTTTCTATTATTTTATCAGGCGTTTTTTCATTTTTCATCTTACTGTTTTGATTAAACTTTTCTGAAAAGTCTAGTTTCATTTTTTCCTCAATTTCACTTTTCTTTTTTTCAGCCTCTTCTTTGGTTTTTCCTAAGTAAGCAACAGTTTTACTTGTTACTTTATTTCCTTTTCTAACACTCTGCTGCAAATAATAATAATCTTTTCCAGATATGTTTTTTTTAACAATAAACATAGATTAGGCACTACAAACTATTATTTAAATATTTTGATTAAAGTATTTAAGGTTATTAAAGGGCTATTGAAAACAAAACAATTTAAAAGAAGAAGTTCTTATAACTGAAATAAAAAAGAGGATAAAATGGTTAAAAGCAATAGGACTTGGTTTATATTTTTACAAATTATTCGCTGGTTATCCCTATTTTTAGCTATTTTATTCTTCTTATGGCTGGCAAAGAACTTAGGATGGCTAAAAATTTAGATTTTAGTGAGATTATATCAGATATTTTTAAAATAATTTTAATTATCAAAAAAACTCTGTGTTGTACCACACACTGAAGTGTGTGATTTGTTTTTGAGTTTTTAGGATGATCCAAAATCTAAAACCGCAAAAATACTACCCTATTCTAAAGAATAGGGTTTTAGATTTATGGACATAATAATGTTATATGTTGCTTATCAGGTATTAAATGCTATTTTAGGTGGGACTTGGGCAACAGAAAATATAATAATAGCAGGAGTTGGAATTGTAATGGCAGGTTTTTTTGTGATAGTTGGTTTCCTAATTAATCAAGCAAAAGCAATAGGGAGATTAGAAATTGGATTAAAGCATTGTTTTGAAAGAGTAAAAACATTCGAGGATAGAAATAATGTAAAATTATAAATTAATTAAAACAAAAAAATTTATCAATAATTAATCTTCCAACTTTTTATTCCAGATTTCTTGGCTTTTTCACTCTCTTCAATAGCTTCCATCATCTCTGGATTTCTCAATATACCTACTTCTTCCAAGAGTTCTTCATATTCTTTTTTTGTATAGATATCATTTCAGGTTCCATTTTTATAATAATTAATAGAAGTATATAAGGTTTATTATAAACTAAAGCAGGGACCGGGAATCGAACCCGGGGAAACGCGGTCTGCAGCCGCGCGCAGTACCATTGTGCCATCCCTGCGTATTAGTAAATCAAAAAAACTCTGTGTTTATTTTGAGTTTTTAGGATGCAAGAAAATTTATTCAATTTTCTGCACAGAAAATCCACAGGATTTTCTTGTGATCCAAAATCTAAAACCACAAAGTTACTACCCTATTATTTAGAATAGGGTTTTAGATTTATGGACATAAAATTAGAGAATTAAATAGTTTTTAAATTTAGTTATATAAAAGTAAACTTGGATTATAACAATTAAAAAACAAAATAGTTAAAAGCAATACTATTGTATATTGAAAATGGGACAGTTAAAGAGAACATTAAGTGTTTTATTAAAAAACCTCATTGGAACAATAATATTCTTATTTTTATATTTGATCGCAAACTTACTGACAGAAGTAATAACAAACCCTACTTATCATGATATAATAAAATTTCTTAATTCCAACATTTTCTTAATATTTGGTATAATAATATTAAGTGTTTTATCAGAACTTTTCTGGGTTTTAAATTTTCCATTTAATCTTCCAGCTCCTTTTTTCAGTGCAACATTTGGGGTATTAGTTGTAGAATTAGTATTGCAAATAACAAGATTCATAGAAAATTTAACAAATACAGAGCTTGCATTCTTAAATAAATCTGTTATAAACATAATTTACACTATAGTCTTCCTAGCTGTACTTATTTTAGGATATATAATGATAATGATGGATATAATGAATCCAAAAGTAATAAAAAGTAAAAGATCGCATACAGAAGAAAAAGACGAAGACAAAAAAGAAATGGATGAGATAAAGCAGACAATAAGAAAAGATAAGGAAGATAAAAACAAAGGTACTGAAAAGAATAAATTGAAGAAAAAGAAGAAAAGATAATTCTAAAATAATAAATCACGCCTCTGGCAGGACTTGAACCTGCGACCTACTGCTTAGAAGGCAGTCGCTCTATCCAACTGAGCTACAGAAGCATAAAAAAATTAAAAAAAGTTAATATTTAAAGTATTCCCTACTCACTTTTATCAATTATATTTATTTTCTTGTGTATTCTTCTGCTTCTCCAATAACTTTTCTTGAAAGGATTATATCTCCTTGTATGTATAAAATTCTTCAAAATAAAGAATATTCCTGATCCTAATATGAAAGCGAAAACTGCGTAAGTAAAAATCTTCCCTCTTGTATTATCAAAAATGGCCCTGCCAGTTATAGGAGTTAAAAGAGTCGACCTTCTAACATAATTTTCAGGTTCTTCAGATAATGAAAAATAAACATAATGCACACCTGAAACTCCTCTCGGCAATTCAATTAGAACCTCTCTTAAAGTTTCACCATCTTCATCTCCAGAAAAAATATCTTGGATTTCAACTATTTTTTCATTATTCTCATTCTCAACCCATATGTTAACTGAAAAATCATTTTTTTGAAATTTACTATTATTAAAGATATAATTAATAGTAAGGATATTTTCATCTTGGATTATATCTCTTATTTCAATAAAATCCAAACCAAATGGTATACTTACCAATATATCTTGGGATTGATTCAACTCTTTACATGAAACCATTAATTTTCCAAAATAATCACCACCTTTAATTTCTTCAGGTATGTTTATATTGAATAAGAAATCAACACTTTGTCCAGGAGCAATTCCTCTAACTTCATCAGAATAAAACCATTGATCAATATCCCCAATTGCTTTTAATCTGCAATTATTTAAGAAAATCTTTCCGATATTATTGACATTTATAGATAAGGTTTTTTTGTCTCCTTCATTTGCGATTATACTGCCTATTTCACTAACACTAACTCTCGCATTTGATAATAATGAAGAATTTATAAAACCAGAACCGCTTCCACCTCCCCCTCCACCAGAACTTCCACCATTATCACCACCAGAAGGAACAGAAGTATCAATACTAAATGTACTATTAACAATATTTCTATTTCCTGCAGAATCATTAACAGTTAAAAAAAATCTATAAGCAACTTGATTATCAACATTAAAAGTAGTTGAAGTGCAATTTGGAAGAGTGCCTTCTATTACAGGCGTTCCAGTATTTAATGGACTAAAATTATAAATACAACTAACAGGGGAACTATCAGTTATAGAAAATGTAAGGGGAATTCCAGTTAAAGAATTATAAGTTCCAGTTGGAGCTGTTAAACTAATAACAGGAGAAGTGGTATCAACAAAAAAAGTTTTGTTTCCATTAAAAGCAGAATGTGCTGGTATAGCACTATCATTGCATCTTACATTCCAAAAATAACTTCCCTCGCTTAAATTCAAATAAAAGATATTAACACTATTATTTACTGGATTTAAATTTGTTTGATTTAAGGTAAAAACACCGCTAAAATTACCCCATAATTCACACGCTCCTAAATCAATATCAGAAGGTGTATAATTAAAGGGGATATTATTTGTAAAATTTAGATATTGGTTAACTGGATAATGTGATGTAATTGAAGGAGCTCCAACAGAAACTGAAAAATCGTTAAAGTCAAAACTTAAATGGCCAAGACTATCATTTGCATATAAATAAATAATATAATTTCCACTGCCAGAAACATTAAAAGTTGTATTTGCACAATTTGTTAAAGTTATATTTGTTCCATTATTTACATTATACCAGCAGCTTTGGAGATTAGTGTCAGTTGCACTGTAGTTTAGGTTAATGCTTAAATTTGAACCAAATGTTGATCCTTCAACAGGAAATATAATAGAAACTGAAGGATTTGTTGTATCGACCTCAAAATTTACTAAACTAGAATTTTCATTTCCTGCACTATCATTTGCATATATTTTCCATGTATTATTTCCCTCAGAACTTACAAGTCCAGTTACATTACTATTGCATGAAAGAGTTATATTAACAGAATTATTTGTTGAATACCAGCAATTAGCAAGATTTACATCCAAAACACTATAGTTCAAAATGCTCTGAGAGGAATTATATAAATTACTCTGTGGATATATTAAAGAGATAGAAGGTTTAGTCATATCGACAGTAAAATTCACAGAAGAATAATTAGAAAGGTCTAAACTATCGTTAACAAAAACCTTCAATGTATAATTTCCTTCACCTGAAACATTAAAAGTTGTGTTTAAACAATTTGAAATACTGAAGTTAGATACTCCATTATTAGTAGTATACCAACAACTTTGGGTATTATTATTAACATCACTAACAGAAAAATTAAGCTTAATACTCTGATTATTATTAGAAAAAGAATTATTTTGTGGCAATATAATATCAATGTTAGGTGCTTCATTAATTAAATCATAACCTATACTAACATTATATATTAGAACATTACTTTCGTTTGAAACTCTTGAAAGGTTAACAAGATATTGAAAATATCTTCCGGTTATATTAAAATTACTGCTTTGATTAACAGAGATAAAACTTCCATCAGAACAATTAGCTAAATTACAGCTCTTTAGAAAAAAGGATAAATTACCTTGTTGTAAAATACTAGTAATTCCTTGAGGATTATTTGTGTCTGCACCATTAAAATCACCTACTTCACTCCAATTTATTCCCTGACTCATAGACTTAAAGACCTTACCATTTCCATCTGTAATATAAATATAATTCCTATTATCCTTAGTCATTTTAATACCATTAGCAGAATAAGGAGTAAAACTATTATTAATGATCGTCCAACTTACACCTAAATTAGTCGATTGATAAATTTTCTTATCTTGCAGAATATAAAGATTTCCATTATTATCAGAAGCCATATCAGCAATAGCAGTTGTTCCTCCATAATCATTAGTTTTTCTTGTCCAACTTACACCTAAATTAGTCGATTGGTAAACTGCTTTAGTAGAACCTTCGATAATGAATATAGCATTACTGAAATTTATAGCTATACCTTTGGGTTGATTTGAAGTACTACTATTAATATCACCAACGAATATCCAACTAACACCTGAATTGTTTGATTTGTAAACATCACCTGAACCATCAACAGCAAAAAGATTATTATTTGAATCACTAGCACCAACAAATAAATTATTACTTCCTGAAAAACTTCCATTAATAATACTCCAGTTTAATCCAGAATCGTTTGATTTGTAAACGTCCTTATTAACTAACATATAGATATTTCCACTATTATCTGAGAACATATGATTTATAGTAGAAGACCCTCCATAACTGCTATTTATTTTTGCCCAATTTATTCCAGAATTGTTAGATCTAGAGAAATTTTTAATGCCATCAACTGCAAACAACACATTAAAATTCCCCGAATCATTCACAAAACTTATATTCTTCCATGAAGAGTTAAATCCTGCATCAAAGACTCTGCTTGTATATCCTCCTGTCAAATTATTCCCAGTCAAAATGACCGCTGTTCCATTGAATTGGGTATTAAAATAAGTTCCATTATCAAAATCTATTGAAACATCATCAACAAAAGAATTTCCTAATACAAATGTAATTATAAAAAGCATGAAAAATAAAGAAATTATAATTAAGTACTTTCTATTCAAAATCGCCTCTTTCACCATTTTTTTATATAATACAAAACAATTTATAAAACTTATTTGTTCTTATTTTTAGATTTAATTTCAACATCTTCCTTATTTCTTTCTCTTGCAATAAAAAATATTGCTATACCAACAATTAATAAAAAAATAGAATAAATAGTCATTTTAGTTTTCTGACCTTCTATAGCAACTATATTTCCAGTTATACTTTTATCATTCAGAACCAAAGAACTTTTGATGAAATTAGATGGTTCTTCTGTTAGGGCAACATAAATAAGATTATTTCCAGCATTTCCGGTTAAATCAATAAATACTTCTCTTTCTATTTCTCCTTCCTTCTTTATAGAAAAAGTATCTCTTTCTCTTTCTACCTCCCCTCCAGTTTCATTGACAACCCATAAATCAATAGAAATGCTATCCCCAATAAAATTTGTATTGTCAAAACTATAACTTATATTTATACCATTCTTCACAATTAAAATAGAATTAACTTTTATTTCCTTTAAACTACCTGAAAAATCAAAATCTTCATAAGTCATTGAAAAAGAATCATTAACACTATCCTGCTCTTTTTTATTCGAATTAATTCCAGCAATTACCACCATAATAAATATTATAACTTCTGCAAAAATAAGAATAAATAAAATATAATTAAGAGAGTTTTTCTTTTTTTCCATTATCTCTTTTTGACCTTCTTTTTGTTTTTACTAAAGAAAATAAATATTGATAAAAATAATATTGATATCAAAAATAAGGAAAGAAGAGGGTATCTTTCAAAAAAATTTCCTTCAATAACTCTTTCAATTCCAATTACATTTCCAGTTAAAGATACATCATTAAAGATAATATCATTATTATCCATTCCATCTATACTAACTTTAACTTTATATTTTCCACTTGGTGCAGTTAAATGAATAATTTTTGTTTCTCCTACATCCAGATACATTCTTGCAGTCTGGTCATTTTCTCCTATAAATATAACTATATTATTGTCATAGGGGATATTTCCAGTATTTTTAACAATTAAATTATCTCCTTCTATTTTTACATCGACTTTCTTTAATTCTCCAACATTAAATATTTCTTTTTTTTCAATATTATTATAAATAACAGAAATCTCCCAAGGGCCCTGAAAGGCATTTTCAGATAATTTATAGTTTATTTTCTCTCCAGAAGTTGCTTTTCCACTATAAGCCAATTCTTTATAATAATTTTTGATAGAATACTCAACTTCTCCATCTATTTTCTGTTTATTATCATCATATAATGTAACAACAAAATCAACTTCTCCATTTATAGCATAATTATTATCAATTTCTATTCCTATTTCCTCTGCATAAATAAAATTAATCCCAAATAAGAATAAAATCAAGCAAATTCCAAATATAATAAACCTTCCTCTTTTCTGTATCATATAATATAAATACATTTTGAATATTTAAAAACTTATATAAACTAAATTTAACTCATTTTTCAATGAAACCTGAAATAATATTTCTTGGGACTAGCTCTGCTGTGCCAACAGCAAAAAGAAATCATACTTCAATCTATTTAAGATATAAAGAAGAAAATATTTTAATAGATTGTGGAGAAGGTACTCAAAGACAGTTAAGAATAGCAAAATTAAATCCCTGCAAAATAAATAGGATATTATTAACCCATGTTCATGGTGACCATGTTTTTGGACTTCCAGGATTATTTCAAACATTAGTTCTTAATAATTATTCAAGAAAGCTTTTTATTTATGGCCCAAAGGGAACAAAAAAGCTTATAGAAGATATATTCAGGGTATTTGTAAGAACAAAAAATATACAGACAGAGATAAAAGAGGTAAAAAATGAATTTCTGAATACAAAAGATTTCATTATAAAGGCGTATGAATTAGAACACGACACTCCATGTAATGGATATACTTTTATTGAAAAAGATAAAATAAGAATAGATAAGAAAAAACTAAAACAATTAAAAGTACCTTCTCATCCAGACCTCTCAAAATTATTACAAAAAAAAGATGTTATAATAAATAACAAAAAATTGCAATACAAAAAATTAACTTATACACAAAAAGGCAAGAAAATAAGTTTTATTTTTGATACAAGATATTGTAAAAATGCAAAAAAATTAGCAGAAAATTCTGATATTGCAATAATAGAATCCACTTTTTCAAGCGAAACCAAGGGACTAGAAGATACTGCCAAAGAATATTATCATCTAACTGCCGCACAAGCAGCGAAAATAGCAAAAGAATCCAGAGTGAAAAAGCTCATCCTCACTCATCTCTCACAAAGATATGAAAAAAACCCAGAAAAAATCTTAAAAGAAGCAAAAAAAGTCTTTCCAAACACAATTCTTGCAGAAGACTTCATGAAAATAGAAATATAAAATAAAAAACTCTAAAGCTACGACCATATTCTAAAGAATATGGTTTTAAGTTTATGGACATAAAAAAATCTGTCGATATCTTTAAATATATCAAATTCTTACAAACAGCATGAAAAAGAGAGAGAGAGAGAGAAAGTAAATTACTAAATTCTAAAAATTTATTGATTGGATTTGTGGGAGTTGTAGTTTTATTATTGGCTTTTAATTATTTTAATCCAGTTTTTTCAAGAGGAAATTCAAATTTGAATCAAAATTCTAATGTTGGAGAATTGTATTCTTTGCCTGGAGATCCTTCTGAAGAATATGAGTGTAGCCCACTAAAAATTCAAGAATGTAAAGCGAAGTGTTATCAGAGATGCAAAGTAATTAGTGGAAAAGAGACATGTATAAATTATGAGTGTAATGAACAGACTCAGATATGTAAATATATTGACATCCCAAAAGGAAATGGATATTATCGCTGTGCAGACTGTGAAGAAGTTTAGTTTAAATGAGATTAAAATATTCTACCAAATAATTACAATCAGATATTGACTTAATTTTTATTACTATACTTATCTAAAGATTAGATAAAATATTCTCGCATACCTCCATCTACAACCAAAGAATTCTAAGAACTTTTGATCGTGCTAATCTAAATAGATCAAAGCTCAAAATCGATTTGAAATCTCACCTTTAGTCTTGTTTAGCGATGCTTGCTGGAGAGATGAAGATTATTGTGTCGCCTCTCAAAAATGTAAGGCCCACACTTCTCTTGCTCTCGTTTTCAATAATCTCTTTTGCATTATCCAACACAATATTGATGTGTATATCAAATGCTAAAAGAGTCCCAACCATCTGTCTGTTGTTTTTCAACTGAATCAACACTTCTTTTCCCTTAGCGTTGTTCAAGACATCAAGCGGTCTTTCGATTCCGTTAACCATAGAACAAAATTATAAAACAACTTTTTAAAGCTTTCTAATCAAAAAATTCCTTATAATTTTAAAAAGAAAAACCCAAAGGTTTAAAAATAATTTTCTCCAGGAAAATATATGGTTGTAGCAAGAAAAATTACCGGCGGAAAATATAAGAGAAAGGGCCAGAAAAAAAAGTATGAACTTAGAGGCAATACAAGAAAAGTAAAATTAAGAGAAGAAAAGAAGAAGAAAGTTAGGGGATTAGGCGGGAACACAAGAGTTGTTCTTCTTTCAGGAAATACTGCAAATGTTTTTGATAAAACTACAAAAAAATCAAAAAAAACTAAAATAAAAAATGTTATTGAAACTCCTGCAGATAGATTTCTTGCAAGACAAAATATTTTAGTAAAAGGTGCAATCATTGAAACAGACCTTGGCAAAGCAAAAATCACAAACAGACCAAGCCAAGAGGGAATGATTCAGGCTGTTCTAATAAAAGAATAAAATTATTTCTACACACTCACCAATTCTCTCAACAAATATCCAACTAAAAACGCTAATGTTGAAGCAACCAAACCTATCAATAAAGTTTCCATAGCAGCTTTTACTGGATGTTTTTTAACGATTATTCCTTTTACATAACCAACAATTAAAAAAGAAATTGCAGTTAAAATAATTGAAACTATAAATACAATATTTTTCTCTATAGGAAAAAATAAAGATAACACAAATGAAAAAAGAGGGATAAAACCAATAATTACAAATGAAATAAAAGTAGCAAAACCTGTTTTTATTGGATGTTTTCCAAGTTTTTCATATTTCTTTTTATCCTTATGATATCTATGGAGCTCTGTCTCTGACTTAGTTGACAAATAATTTGAAACTGCCATTGAAAAACCATCTGCAAACAAATTAGCAATGCCCAAAACTAAAGCAACTCCTGCTCCAAGGGAAGCTCCAACTACACCACAAACAACTGCAAATGTTGTAATAGCTCCATCTATACCTCCATAAACAAATTCAGGGAGATATTTTCTAAAAAAACCCTCTTTCATTATAGGACATAAAATAAAAGAGATTTATAAAGAATTGCAAAATTTTCTAAAAAACAACCAAAAGCTTTATAAACACTTCCTTTCTCTCTATTTATAAAGATTACTATTACTTTTTATAAAACTTGTAATCTACTAATACTCAAATGGCTAATGTTAAAAGATGCCCTGAATGTGGAAGCATAAATCTTAATTGGGACGAACAGAAGGGAGAGATTTTCTGTAATGATTGCGGGACAGTTATTGAAGAAAAAATGGTTGATACTTCCCAGGAGCTTCAAGGAAGTTTTGAATCAGGTGAGAAAAAAGGCAGGGGCGGAGCTCCACTATCTATGCAGAAATTTGACAAAGGGCTTACAACAAATGTAGGAGAAATATCAGATATCTATAAACTTGATGCAGGTGCAACAAGAAAATTCTTAAGACTAAAAAAATGGCAGGAAAGAGTTTCAACTTCTATTGAAAGAAACCTAAGACTTGCAATGACTGAATTAAGAAGAGTTGCATCATTCCTTAATCTTCCTGAGGTTGTAAAAAATGAAGCATCAAGAATTTATCAATTTGTGCTGCAAAGAGGATTGGTTAGAGGAAGAAGTATGGAATCTGTTATTGCAGCTTGCATTTATGCAGCATGCAGAAGTTATAATATACCAAGAACACTTGATGAGATATCTGCTGCATCAGACGTTGAAAGAAAAGAAATAGGAAGAACATATAGATTCATAATAAGAAAATTAGGAATAAAAGTAACTCCATCAAGTCCAAAAGATTACATCCACAGATTTTCATCAGTTCTAAAACTTTCTCCAAAGACACAAAATGAGGCATTGAAGATATTAAAAAAAGCAGAAAGTTCTGAATTAACTTCTGGAAGAGGCCCTGCAGGAATTGCAGCAGCAGGATTGTATGTTGCAGCATTGTTAAACAACGAGAAAAAAACTCAAAGAGAAGTTGCAGATGTTGCAGGAATAACTGAAGTAACAATAAGAAACAGATACAAGGAATTATTAGAAAGACTTGACTTGGAAGAAAAACTCAGAATAAAAGAAGCTGAGACAAAAAAATCAAAGAAAGCTAAATAATTTAATATTTCTAAAATTTTAATCATAATTTTGTTATTACCTTATTTCAGTACTATAATATTATATACTTAATTACATATATTTAGTTTATCCATTTTTAGATTAATAATCTTAATTAAATAGATGAAAGGAGGTGAAAAAATGAAGAAAATATTACTTTTTGTTTTAGTATCAACAATATTTCTATTGAGTGTATCATTTGTTCTAGCTAGTTCTCATGTACAAAGCCAAAGAATTTCTTTTAGAGCACATGATGGTAATCTAGTAAGTTTCTTTGATTATAATATGGATGATGTCGAGAGACATAACACAGCATTTTCTGGATGGGTAGAAAGAGAAAGAGATGGTAAAAGTCCTTATGGAAGAGCCTCATTCAATTCTAAAGGAATTGATTGCGATGGAAGAAAAGTTTATATGCTAGAATTTGACGGAAAGCTTTCTGAGTTGGATGTTGATGAAGGAAGAGCTGTATTCAAAGGAAATGTTGTTGTCAGAGATTTTAAATACGGTAATAAGAAACCAAACAGATCTCATGCAAAATTAGAAGTTATACATAACGAAAGTGAGAATACAGTAGATGTTGCACTTTACATAGATGGAGAATGGGTAGGAGAAATTGATGATATACCTGTTAGATAAGAATTAGTTTATTTTTTTTTAGTTTATTTCTACAACTTCTCTTCTTGAAAATGGAAGATTAATTATATTTACTAACTTTTCAAGTTTTTCTAAATTTTCTGCTTTAAGCTCAATATCAATATACATCCCTCTATCACTAGAATGTTTTCTAGAGATACTCAAGAGTGTTCCATCGCAGATATTATATTCTGCTAATCCACCATCAATAGTATGTTCCCAATGTTCTTGAGGAGATGTAGAATAAAAATCTTTAAATCTATTATCCAACTTTTTAGCTATTTCAAATAATCTTTCTGTTCCTAATTCTATACCATAACCTTCATTAGGCCTATACCCCCTGCTAAAATATTTTATACTTAACATGAAAAAAGTAATTAATATCTTCTTTAAAGATTAAATTATAATGAAAAATACACAATATCAATACTTTTTTATAGGATAAAAATTCAGATTATATCATGCGGGGATGCCAGAGTGGTCAAATGGGCTTGGTTTAGGCCCAAGTGGTTTAGTACCTGCAGGGGTTCGAATCCTCTTCCCCGCATAGAACATAAGTGTTCAAATAGGGTCACAGTCAAACCCTAATTAATTGCACTAATCTATGTATATTATAAGCTAATATCTTACCTAACATTTCTTTCTTTTGCATCATCCATTTTTTAGATCTAACTACATTTCCACATAATCTCTTAA
>Ga0209542_10007385_pt1 | contig 20941 bp, 38 predicted proteins | sample RifCSPhighO2_01_FD_184028 | JGI IMG/M metagenome (GOLD analysis project Ga0209542, IMG submission 184028) | Soil microbial communities from Rifle, Colorado - Rifle CSP2_plank highO2_0.1 (SPAdes) (version 2) | ecosystem: Environmental > Terrestrial > Deep subsurface > Rock core/Sediment ... | reverse complement strand
AGGAAACGACTCGATCCGGTCTTGGTAAATTTCATTACCACAAACGTACAGATATTGGAAAGTGTAATCAAACTGCATAATATAGATATTTGTACCCTCGTATTCCATTTTACGCAGTATGGTTAATTTCATAGGGGTATGATAATAAATTATTTACCTGATAACTTTTGACCTTGGTATTCGCCAAATTCCTCATCGGTCATATCTTCAATGGCTTTATCTTCAAGCACCTTATAAGCAACAATATCAAACCTTCCATCACTTACTTTCGCGCCATTGAAAGTACCCTCGCTTTTGCTTTTCTGCTTTACTTTAATAATCATTTTATAGCTTTTGCCAACTTCCCAATCTGTAATTTCGGGTATCTGGTTATCATCGGCAGAAAATCCGGGCAAGTATGTTGCTTCGCTTGGCCTATCCATTCCTACCGGAGAAGGCGATTTTATTTTTTTAAGTTTAATTTCTGCCATATTCGTATGATTTGCAATTTTAATTTTATATACTGCCTGACAAACCAATTTTTCGACATAATGGTTTGCAATTCTCGCGCCTGGGCTTCCTTGAATTTTCTTTCCGCTTCACTCATTTGAATGCTGTGGCCTTGGAACATGCGGTATTTAAAAGTGTGTCCCTTGCGAATAGCCTCCCTTTTTGCCAATTTCTTCATGTGCTTTTTATGCCAACTGGCATCGCGCAAATCTATTGAAATTCCTTTTAACATTTTTGGTATAATTCTTAATTATATGGATCTAGATTTTCTTCTTCCTCCGCATAAGATGGACCCACTCGACTTGCGCCCTCTCGCAACTGATACGAAATATATACTGGCTCTGATAATAATAACCGGTGAAGATTTTCTACTTGATGATCGTTAATATCCTTTGGTCGACCGCTTGGCTGTTTATCATCTTTACTTGGCCCTTTCCATTCTTGCCAAACATATTCTTCAAGCTGTTTTATGGTTACTTGGCAAGTGTCAAAGATGTACATTTCAGGCGAACGCACCAGCTTGCCTTGCTTTTCTTCGTAATTTAATGCGTCATTGGTTCGTTTGATTCCCGCCATCATATCCTTGCTGCCCAGCGTGTACGTTTCTCCCAAGTCAAACAATGCAGAGCCGACTGATTTTTCTTTCTTGTGCTGGTCATCGTTGAATGCCGATGGGTCAATGATTCTGCCTTCAATCCTAAACTTCATCGCTTCCTCGTAGGCAATCATCCGGGCGTGCAGTTCTTTTACCAATCCTTCTGAAATAATCTCTCCGGTAATAAATATGGTGTTGTTCCGGTCAACCGATGCGTACAACACGTGGTCGGGAACTCTGGTGTGCGGGTCAAGTGCTTTAAATGTCGCAAAGTCCTTTTGGTTAAGCGGGAACGGTTTGATAACGTGAATCTTGCGTCTGAATAATTTATGCACCCTGCCAATCAAGTGTCCGAATTTTCCAAATACCCGGGCCTCTTTTTCATCTTCGGGATATGATGCCGCCAATCGCTTAATGTTGGCATGCTCAAGAATTCCCCGGACTCCATGCACTTTGCAATTATCTTCCATTTCGGCTTCAATGTAGTCTAGTTGATTTTCTTCTTCAAGCTGTTCATCCATCCAGTTTTTAATCCAGGCGGAATAATTAAGCGGAGTCAATGTCCAAAAGAGGATCATGCCCATGCGGCCTCGGGCCAGCGTAGCCATAAACTTGCTTTTGGGCATTGGTTCGTCCACCCAAACAAATCCCAAGTCAACCGATTCAAACTCTTTGTCATCCTGCTCGTTGCTCATCAAATCAATTTCCCAGCCGGTGTTGGTGCGAAACTTTGACACATAGTTTTTTCCTTCCTTTGCCGTTTCATACGGAGCGTCCGGAATCATCTGCGCATCATTGTAAGGCAACCATTTTTTTAATTCCGGAATAATCTTTTCCTTCAGCGTTGTTGGGTCTGAAATAATACGACCCTTTTTAATGTACGGGAATTTTTGAAATAATGGGTGTTCGAAATACTGGTTTTGCGGTCCGTAACAGATATTTACCACAATATTTGCACCAACCGCAGTTTTCCCTACAGCATTTGCTCCGATAAATAAATTGACAAAATTCTTGTCTGCGCCAAGCATTGTGATAAACTGCTCTGCTTTTCCATTTGGCGCATACAGTTTTGCGGACTCCTGTTTATCCCTTTCTTCCAATTCCACTTTTGCGGCCGCCTTCTCCTGTAATTCCTCCAAGGATAATCTCAATAAGCTCCTCTTTAGTTTTTCCACTGAACTTGTTGGTAATTTCGATTCCGTTTCCATAAATTTTTCTTGCCTTGTAGGCTTTATCAAGTCCCTGGTTTTTCGCCTGCCAAGACTTATGGTTTAGTAAAAACATATTCACGTCGGCCAGTAATTCATTGTTTAAAATAACCTCCGAAACTTCTTTCCAACTTTTCGTATTTTTAATTTTTCCACTCCGGATATATGAAGCACTGTATCCCAGTCCCTTAAAAGCATTTTTGTCTGAAGCACCAGTGGATACTTTTTTTAATGCGGCAATATGGCGGAGTTTCATCTTCGCTTTACTTTTCAATAACCCTTTCTTTTTTTCGGTTTTTTCTTTTGCATTATTTGCCATTTTTTTATTTAACCGCGGCAGCCTTTTTTTCCGCCTTTTCTTTTGCCGCTATCTTTTCTTCGTCAAAAACAAACAGTACCTGGCCTAAGGTGAATGGAACAAAATAATCCTCTGTCTTATCCCGGCCGGGAACTTGTATTTTGTTTGCTTCAACGATCTTTTTTAAAAACTGGTATTTGTCCTCGCTCAATTCCACTTCGCCTTTTGCTTCTGAAATTAAAATACCAATTTCCACCACCCAAAATGCAAACTTATTTGAACCGCTTTCTTTGGTGTCGTAAATTCCCGACTGGCTCAATAAATTCAAAAGCATATCGCCCACGGTCAACTTCTTTCCCTCATCGCAGTCGCCTTTGCGGGTGGTTACTTTCGGGTCCGGATAGCAATTCAAACAATCTTTTTTCCAGCACCGGTCTTTTAATTGTTCACCCTTGATATTGTTTACTGGTAAATCTACTTTTAATTTTCTCATTGGCTGTTTTGATGTTAAGTTTATTTTTATTTGCAATGTTTCAGCAATCAACCCTGGCGGCATGATAACTCGTTTTCCTCTTGCGAGGCGTCGCACGAATTAGCAGGCTGGTGCCAACGACCGGATCCCTAAACAATATAAATTTCTTGTTTCAAAAAAAGGTTTTAGATTTCATTATGAAAAATGACTGTTACATCCCGAATTTTTACTCCTCAAAACCCATTGCTTCTTGAAAAGGGGGAGTTGACGCTTATGCGTATCGTTCAATTTTTGTTCTTTTTCTTAAATTGCACGGCATGCATAAGGGTTGGATATTTTCTATCCAATCACTTCCACCTTTCGATAATGGAATAATATGATCGCGAGTTAATTTAACTTGCGGTTCAACTTTTTTACAACAAAGACAAGTAAATCCGTATTGTTTTTTTAGTAAGTCCCATTCGCCCTGGGTATGGAAACCCAACACATTTCTCTCCCTATTTTTCCATGCTCTCCTGTAAAATGCTTGGTCTTTTGTAATCCCACCTTTCCAACCTCCAGCAAGTTTACCAACCCTTTTACGACCGGCTTCTCCAATCTTCATTTTTATTTCATCGGTATTTCTTTTGGAAATATGTTCTTTTGTTTGTCTGTATCCTTTTTTCGGCATAGTTAAAAAGCCCGCTTTGAGGGGGCATCGATCTTCATACTTGCCTTAATATCCAATAATCTTCCTGCCACGCCAACCAATGTCCGAATAGCTTCTGCATTTGTCCCGGCTTTGCCAATAATAATACCCACGTCTGAAGGATCCACTTTTACCATATACAAAACACCCATTTCATCTTTGGTTACCTCAACTTGAATATGTTCGGGTTTGTAGACCATGCCGCCAATCATTGCGACCAACCAATCTTTTAATTTATCTGAATTTTCCATTACGATTTTTTATTTTAATTTTTAATGACTATCCGAATACACAAAAAAAACGAAGGGCCTAATCAATACACATCAAAAAAATGTGTATTGATAGGCAACCTTCGTAAAGATTGGAATATACGATTCACGCCGCGTTCGTAAACGCGCAGACTATCAACAATTTAACTATACTCTTGATCAAGAATATCTGTCAAGCACTACTCTTTCCAAGTGATACCTTTCACTGCCCACATTTGCGCAGCCTGGGCTTCCGTAATGGCAACAGAAAACAATCTTACCGCTTCGCCATTATTTTCTGTTTTCGCAGTTTCGCGCAAATTATTTAACTGCTCAATAATGTCGGCGTACAACTCTTTTATCCTTTGCACGTTCACATCCCCGGAAGGATTAAAAGTTAACCCTACCGCTTTTTCACCAAACGTCAACTTTTTTTCCGTACTAACTGCTTCGTCTTTTTTGATTTGATCTTTCATATATTTTTTGTTTTTATATTTTTTATTTATTGGTTCATATAACGTAAATTCTTTTTCGACCTTTCCATCTTCAAGCCAATATACTCGCGCTTCAAAATGCACATGTGGTTTTATTTTTTTACACCCTAAACAAATTTTCTTAACTATTTTTTGTACCATTTTTCAAAACACTAACTTCAAATATAATTTCTTTTATTGCAGTAATTTTGTTGATCACTCCACACTCCCTACATCTCATCAATAAATAGCCAAACACTGCAAATGTTTTTTCATCACCAGCTTTGCAGAGAATTTTATTGCACTTTGCACAATAAATAGTTTTAGTTTCCTGTTTTGGCATTGGCTTGTAAAAACTTTTTAATCACGCGCTCGCTTGCCAACCTTTCCCCGGCAGTTCCAGCATGATCGAATATCATGCGTACTGAAGCCACCATCCGATCAATCGACTGCGCCTTGGTTTCTTCGACCATCTTTACTTCAACCGGCTTTTCTTGCACAGCAGGGCCGGCCAAAAACATTCCTGCATCCTTAGTTTTTTCAAGAATATCCCGCACGCTCCGGCTGACAATGGCGCCCGGGATAACATACGTATCAGGATCCATACCAAGCCCCCGGATACCATTGACCGCGCCAAAATAAGCATCGGACTCGGTGTAGGCAACCATCATGGCAATCGTCAATTTATCTTTTACCAATGACATGCCCTCGCGTTCCCATAAATCCTTTTTGATGGCGGCAATGGCAAACACTTTTAATTCCATTGCCATATTCAAAGGCAATGGATCTGACCCGGACTCTACCTCAATTTGTTTTTTTGCTTCTTCACTCATTTTTTTGTATGCTCCTTTTCGTGAATTTCAAAAAGGCGCATGAATTCTTTTTTATCTTTTATGTCGACCGGATTTTTACTTCCCGCAATAACCGCGCAAAACTGGCAACCATCAACTGCCTCATGCTTTTTTTCTAAAGCCACTGGCCCCGTTTCCTCTTTTTTAAAATAGATATTCTGCCCGACACAATGCTCAACGCAGTGCTGCATCAAGAAAGCCGGTAACCCCTTCAATTCCTTTTTTACTTTTCGCCATCCCCAAAAAGTCGGGATATAATATTCAGCGGTAATTTTATTCATTCGGTCCGTATTTTTTGCTGTCCTGAAAGGAAACCCCATGCACGCTTCTTTCCAATACACCGGATCGCCAAATTGAATAATCCGAGGATTGATTATACACCAGCTCCCAAACTCTTTGGCAAAATACATCCGGCGCAATTCTTCTTTATTTTTTTCCGCCGGCACTTCAAAAGGATCTTCATTGACCACAAAGAAATTCAGCGGCGCAACGGAAACTTCAGCATGGGCCAAAGCAAACGCTTTTTTATAATGGCCTTCAAATTTCCCTGCTTTAATAAATGCCCGGAGTTTATGGGCTTCATGAGCCATAAACTTCCAACTGGGCACAACTATGGCTGGCTTGCCATGGGCGGGCCGGATGATCTTCATATCTTCGATGTTTATATTTTCCATACTTATAATTCTTCGCCGTTTTTAATAATATCAGCTCGACACTTAGCGCAATCTTTAATATGCCCCATTGTCCTGGCACATACATCTTGAAAATTCTTTGGATCCAGTAAAGTAAAATCCGGATTAAAATAATCTCGAGGCTCGGTTACTATTGCCCGCTTGCCACACACATCACACGTCCCGCTATTGAACGTTGACGAACTCATGCTTATTTTAGTCGGTGCATTTCCAAATCGTTTAAGGCACGTAAGATAATTGGCCGTGATGCCACATGGCGAACATACCTGGCCAACCTGTTGTAAATTATTCATAAAATTAAATGTAAATTATTTATTGCAACTTCCACATCGACCATTGAAACTTCTTTTTGCGCCACACCATTAACCAATCGCTTCTGCTCAAACGTCAAACACCGGTTCGCCGGATGCTCCGGATCCAGCAAAAATGCAGCTGCCTTTTCTTTGCTGATAAAGAAACAACTTTTTTTATCAAGAACATTCGGACACTCCCAAAATAACCGGGCATCTTGCAGTTGCGTATCACAATTCGGGCATCGCTTGTAAAATAGATTTTGCCAACGCTTGGGTTTTTTTTCTTCAAACATAACTTTTTTTAATAAGAATATATTTATCTTTTTTTACTTCTTTTATCAGATATAAATCCTCGTCTAATTTTTCTAATTGCTGCCGAATCAATTTTAAACTTCTTGGCTTATTTTTATTCCACTCCCTTAAAAAATTCCCTGTCATGCTCCAATCTTTTCTGCGGTACTTTTCATCCTTTATCCCCTGGCATTTTGAGCATACGGTTTCCATATTATCCAACGCCATATTTCGGTCTTTGTATCGGCCTTTACCGTCTTTAAATCTTACTCGCAAATCAATGTTCCACTTTAACCTTTGTTCTGCTCTTGTCATCCCACAATCAACGCATTTTTCTTTATCTCGGATAATAACTTTTTCTCTCAAACCGCCATATCTTCTTAAATCATTGCGGCGCTTATAAAATGCTTTCATTCTGGGAGATTGATTGTATATTTTTTTCTTTTCCTCAATTACCCTAGTGGAACATTCCGGACACCTTGATTTATGTCCTCTTACCGGATTTACCCTTTCGCCACACTCAATACACATTGGCCGATAATTTAACTTTCTGAAAAGAGTAATTTTAATGGCATTAACCGAACGTCCCAAAACTTTTGATATTTTGTTATGAGATTTCCTTTCGTCCAGAAGTTTTTCAAGGGTTCTAATTTCTTCTTCGGTCCATGGTTTATTTTTTGCCATTATTTCATCTCCAAAAAATATAATAAATCTTCGGCCTTTAAAAAATGTCCAACTCTACCAGGATGACTATTTTTAGTAATCCATTTTATAATTTCTTTCTTGCTGATAAATTTATGCGGCTCACAAGTAGCACAATTTTTCATTCTACAAATACGGATATGTTCTTCCCAATCCTTACGCCTTTTTAAATCTTTTTTTGTTGCCATCGATGTTTCTCTTGTCATATTTTTTCCATAACTTCTTCAAGCGTCCTGGCCACAAAAGCCAAACCGCCCTTAGAATTTAAGTTATCAATAAATTCCTGTTGCTCCGGGGAAACAATTCCCTTATGGTCTTTAACCTCGATAGCCAACCACTTGCCCCCAGGCAATACTCCAAAAATATCCGGTGAACCTTTAAGACCAAGTCGCACTGCGTAAGATTTTCCCTTGTATTGTTGAAACATCATACCGGAATTATTGCGCCAATTCCAAATGCCTTTGTAATCCAGATATTGCATGATCGCTTGCTGAATTTGCTTTTCAGTTGGCCAAATTTTTTTTAGTTTTCTTGGCATTATATTTTTACAAATCCATCATCTTCTTCAACTTCAGGAGCTTTTGGCGCAGCTGCAATCAATTCCCCTTGCCCAAACACGACCTTTTCTTTTTTTTGTTTGGGTATTTCTAAATCTTCTGTGGCAAACGGTCGCAGATTTTGATTTCGCAAATAGCGATCAATTTTTAAAATGTCATCATCGTTGGTAATTTCCAGCAACCCTTCCGGCGCGGTGAGGCTTCTAAAAGCAAAAGAAACTTCTGAAACTTGGCGGCCATTCATAATCATGTTTAAAATTGGATAGCCGGAATGTTTAAATTTCATTTCCCACTCTTTACCGCCCACTGTTTTGCCATACCATCGAAATTTTATATCTGAATTTTTAATAACTAAATTCTTTTCGTCAACAATTTTTCTGCCTTCAGGCCATTTAATTTTTAAATTGTGATGTTTCCTAAAAATCTCGCAACCAATTTGATAATCAATACTTTGTTCAATCTTTTGCTGTGTTGTAAATTCTATTTTTTCTAATTCCGGTGCTGTTTCCTGGAGGGGTATGTTAACCGGTAATGCCACCATATTCCCACCTTTCACCATATCAATCATTGCCAAAGCTTCTTCCAATGTTTGAGGCTCATCAAAAATATCCAAAGCTTTAACATCAATTTTTTCAGTAGTTTTTTTTGCCATGTTTTTTTAATTTAATAATTTTTTGTCCTGGCCCGTAAATTGCAAAAACTTTTTATTAACCATCATTTCGGTTGTGGTTAATTTTGGATATGGAGTAGGAGAAAAATTTGCATCTTCATCCACGCCCTTAATCGACGACGTGGCTTTTAAGGATCCGTGAATCAAAATAAATTGCGGCGATTTCTCCCCGGTAAGCAACATAATAATTTTTTGCCCCTCCATTTGCGTCAATTCAATATCTTGCGCGTCCTCGTCCTTATTTTTAAAGAATTTCAAAATATAATAAATTTGTTTGTAGGTTGTCATATGATTGCAACATTACTTTTTTTATTCTGTTGTTTTTTTACAAACGCCATTAAGCTCCCCATTTTATTTTCCAACTGGATTGGCGTTGTGATAACCGGTGCGTAATCCATACCATTGGTTTTTTCCAACAACTTGATTACTTTTTTCATCGCTGCCATATTGTTTTTTTCTAACATCCGGGATAATGCGGCCACTTCTTTTTTAATTCCCATCAAGTTTTCATAGTTTGGATTAACCTTTTCGAATAGCTTAAATAAAGAATTTACTTCCCCGGAAACTTCCATCGGCGGAACGCCATTAGGGTTAGAGTTAGGGTTAGAGTTACTATTAGGGTTAGAGTTAGAGTAGTTGGCGGCGTATGTATACCCTATGGTGGACTTATGTATAGGGTATCCATACCCCATCAGTTTTTCGATGATTTGTGAGGGGATTTGGTTCAAACCGGCAATAATTCCTTTATTTATGGTTTCGGATCCCGTAACTTGATGTTTTATGAAGTTTTTGATGCAAATCCACTGATCAATATAATGGATCTTCTTTTCTGTCGCGAATTTCTTGAATATTTTCACTAAATCCGGCTCGTTTATTTTGGTATCAAAAGCAATAATATCGAGCGCCAATTCGTATATTCCACAAATATTGGTGCGCTCATTAGTCAGGCAATATATAAACAAAAGCTTTTCATTTTGATTGAGGGTTCGCACAAAAGGATCGCTCCATAATTTTGTGTCGATGTATCTGTTTTTTGCCATGTTATAAAAATTTAACTTGATTTAATTCCCTCTTGATGCGATCCTTTCCCTCCTCGATGTTGAGCCATTGCTCGGGGTTTAATTCACTGAAATTATCAATAATTTCTCGAGCCTGGCTGAAGGTTAATGTCTTTGATGTTGTTGTGTGGTAGTAGAGAAAAAGATAGAGTTTCCGGTACATTCCGAAGTGCCGGTTAAGCAAAATATTAGCCAGTTTTATTTGTTTTTCGGTAGCGGAATTTTCCATATTTTATTTTCCGTGTTTTTTTTCATCGGTGTACTTCTTGTCCCAACATTTTCCACAATCCGAGGGGGTAATGCCTCTATGGTTTTTTAGATTACCGCACAAACCAAATTTATTGAATTCTTTTTTTGTAGTATTTTTTTCCATAATTTCTTTTTAATGAATTCTTAAATTTATCCGAGGCCCAATAATTCGTATGATGCGGACAAGGCACAGAAAAGGGGCAGGGAATGACACCCCTTTTCATATTATTTATTGTGCCTTTACATTTCTCTTGTCCCATACTTGATGACAATTTTTACATAACCTGATCCAATCTCCTAAATCCCTTAAATAATTCCCACTCTTGTTGGCCCAATCTATTTGATAACTACTAAATCCCGATTTTTTACAATGCTCACAAGCATCAGGTTTTCCTAGTTTTCTTCTAATCCACATATGAAGTCCGTTGTACGATACTTTGTCGCCCTTCCAATGTGGATTTTTTTCATTCAAATTATCCCCCACTTTGAATTGTGTTTTTTCAATTCCTTTAAATGGTAGATGATTTTTTTGAAAACCTTTTACTCCTCTTGCCATACAATTTAAGGCGTAAGCCTTCTTGATGCGACTACTAATCTTTTGAGCGCCTGGCTTTTTACTTGGCGCAACGCTGCTTCTTTAAGGTAATCGTTATAATCTTTTGACTTTTCTACTGGCCCGAACCCGCACTCTTTCCGCGCAAAGGATAATAACGCATCGCCCCGAAGAAAATATTTTGCGATGCTAGGATTATCCATAAGTGATTAAAAAGGAATATCGGCGACATTAATTTCATCCTGCTCGTCTTTTGGAACGTATTGTTCATCCTCGCCGCCACGTTCCACCTTAAAATCCTTTTTAGGAAATCTGGGTTCACCCCGGTTTTCAAATTCATTACCGCCCCGGGCGCTTTCTTTCATTTCCCCGGACCGGACAATCTGATAATCCGGCTGGCCCTCCTTTTCTTTATTTTCATTTTTAAAAATAGCGATATTAATGTCCCTTTCAAGGCCATTTAAAATACCGGAAAAGTATTTGGTTTTGCCGTCCTTCGATGTTTTGAGCCATAAGACTCCGATTTTTGTTGATGCCATAATGTAGTGTTTTTAATTTATCCAAAGGTTGGCTGGTGGTAAGGGTGGAAGCCGGGACGCGCCCATAATGAGCCGTTGATAGCCAACATCCACGCCTTCCATCAACCAACCTTTAAAATAAAAATTAAGATTTTGCTTTTTTTGCCATGGCAATTAAATAGCGGTCAGTGCTATTATTCCACTCATGGCCGGCTTTGAAGTGAAGAAAAGCTTCATAATCTTCGTCAATGCGATACTGATACTTATCGTCATTGTTATCGAGATCCAAATTCATTTCTTCAAAAACTACCCAGGGCGCAAAATTTTCCTTTCCGTCCTCCTCCATGCGTTTTAGATATTCTTCTTTGCTTTCCTTTGCTAACCGGATTGCGTAGCGCACTTTGTATTTTTTCTTGCCGCATTCTTCCTCGTCTGCCTTGCAATAAGCCGCCGTCTGCAGCCGGACTTCGTTGTACAGCCCATTGGCGGTTTTAATATCAATTAAGGCATATTTCCCATCAACCATAGCTTCAATATCCAGTCGGCCCACGAAATTATTTTTCATGGAATAAATCGCTTTTTCACATGAAAGATATTTAATTTTATGGGTTTTTTCAAATTGCAAAAAAGCATCTACAATTTGTTGCACGATTGGATTTTCTGGCATCAACGGCATTTCGCCTTGATTCAAAGTAAAACGAACATAATGCTCAATCCATTCGTGGCCCAAGTCCCCGATAGCCGCAGCTTCAGTTTTCTTTTTTCTGCCCTGCCCCACCGCTGCCAAAATATCTTCAGCCGTGATAGTTTGGGGCAGAATTTTCATTAAGAACTTCTTGATTTCCCGGGCCTGCCAAATGCCAAGCGGCTTGCTCTTGTCTTTGATCTTGATGATTTCAGTAACACTATCGGGAGAAATTTCCTTGCCTTTTAAGAACACCTGGTATCGTTCGTAAACGGCATCCGGATTAAACCTAATCCTCAATTTTCCCTTATACAATAATGTTTCTGTGAATGTTGGTTTTGATGCCATATTATTTTTTCTTTTTAGGTTGATTTAACTTTTTCATGCAGCTGCCGCAGTAATCCTTCTCGAAGAACTTTTGAGAATATAGCGCCTCCATGTCGCTGATGGCGTTACCGCATTTTTCACACTTTTTGGCATTCTCATTTTCTTCTTGTTGATCCGGTTCTTCTTCAGCTAACGGATCTTGTTGCACCGGTTTTTCTTTCTCCTGTTCCTCCTGGGCTTCTGGTTTATCCGCTGCTTTGGTTGCCTTTTTAACCGGCACATCTTTGCTCCAGGCAAATTTTTTATTGCCCTGGCAAGCATCAATGATTTTCTCAAAGTCCGGTTCAATAATTCTACCGAGTTGTCCGGTGCGGTCTTTAGCAACAAATTTGTCGCTGGAAGGATCCACAATAATCACGCGCTTTTCATCATCGCCAGTTCCGGTCTTAATCATGTATCCCACCACATCCACCATGTTTACCAGCTCGCCGGCAATCTTAGTTTCAATCATGGGCCGCTTGACGATTTTTTCTTCGTCTTTATATTCGGCAACGTGGGCCACTAAAAGAACATGGTTTCCGCTGTCGCGTAAAAACTTGATAAAATCGCGCATCTTCTTTTTCAGAAGTCCCCAGCCGGCCATCGTAAGATTGCCGTCAGTTTGCACATATTTGGATCCAGAGGTTGCCACTAAATACTGCTTTAGCTTATCCATCGCTTCCCCGATTGGATCGATAACAATGGTCCCGTAGGTGTTGGCCCGGATGGTCTTAATCAATTCCGGATCCATAACATCTTCCCACTTCTCAATTTTCACGACATCCACATTGATGCCGCGAAGCCCGAAATATTTGGATCCATTTTCAAAATCCAAAAGTAATGGCTTTGGCGCCGTAGTGGAAAAGGTTGATTTACCAATTCCGCCCGGACCATAAACGATCATGATGACTTTCGGCCTATGGGCCGGATCACCTGTTTTTGTAATTTGCATAATTTATATTTAGCCTCATCGACACTTCAAAGGTTATTGCTAACCTGGGCCAAGAATCCACTGCTGAAAACTTGTTGAAGTGCCGGTGAGGGCAGTTGATTTTTTTGCAGTGATTTTTTATTCGCAACTCTCTTTGCAAGATGAGCAGCGGCCATTTCTTACTGAAGCGCCGCAACATTCTGATATGACTTCTTCACGCTCCAGTCGCTCCTTTTCTTCGACTGTAAGTAAGCCCTGGTTAAGATAGTCCTGGTATTTGACCATGACTTAATCGGACTAAATAGATTACGAAATGAACGCCAAAATAGAAAACTGCGAGCATTAAAAAAGCCCAGCAAAAAATCTTTTCGCCAAGGCTCATGCCATGATCGTCTTGCTCTATTGTTTCTAATTCCGGGAATTCTATGCCGGCTGTCATTTTGATAAGTTTATTCATATCCTTTTTTATTAAGTTTCAGCCGGCTCCGACTTTTAGGTTTTGGGAAAGTATCTGTATCCGTGTCATACCAAACACAGATACCCAGATACTCGCCCAAAACAAAAACCGACAGTCCTTAGACTGTCGGTTATATTTAGTTCGAAGAAGTGATAGTAATTAGCGCTTCGCCCACTGGGGCGCTTTTCTGGCGCGTTTTAATCCAAACTTTTTCCTTTCTCTCATGCGCGGATCGCGGGTTAAATATCCTGCTTTTCTCAACCGTTTCCTGAAATTATTATTAAAATCAACCAGTACTCGGGCGGTTCCGTGCCGCACGGCCTCGGCTTGGGCATTTCTTCCGCCTCCTTTTACTACTACGGTAACTTTGAATTTATCAAGGCATTTCATTTTCCTCATAGAAGCGGTGGAATTATCTTGATCTTCTTTGAGGGGGAAATATTCTTGGTAGTTTTTGCCGTTGATTAAAAATTGCTTTTCTCCCCGGGTGAAAAGGCGTACGCGAGCCACTGCAGTTTTGCGCCTTCCTATGGCCTCAAAATAACGATCCGGTTTTGACGCCATCTCTTTTTCCGTCGGAAAATCTTCCAGCACTGCTTCGTCCCCATGGTCTTGGAGTTCAATCTTTGGCTCTACTAATGGCGCCGTTGATTCTTTTACTTTTATTACCGGCGGCTTTTCTTTTGCTAGCAAAGTTGTTTTTTTTGGTTTCTTTTTTTCCATATTATTTTTCAAATCTCAGCCTTTTAATTTGCCGGGCGCGCAGTTTATTTTTGGTAAGCATGCCCATTACCGCCCTCCTTAATATTTCTTCCGGACCCTTTTTTTCATGCACCTCTTTCATGGTAGCTTTTTTAAGCCCTCCTAAATACAAGGTATGGTGGTAATATATTTTATTATCAAACTTTTTTCCGGTATATTTTAATCCCTGCGCATTTTTTATGATAACAAAGTCACCCATATCTTTATAGGGGGCAAATCCTGTTTTTTCTTTGCCACGCAATAGCACTGCAATCTGGGTGGCCAATCTACCCAGCACTTTGCCAGTTGCATCTATAACGTGTTTTTCTCTTTTGATAGCTTCCATGATGCTTTTATTTATATGCGGTATTACTTTACCAATTCTATAATGGTCATATCCGCTCCGTCTGATTTGCGGGGGCCAAGATTTACTATCCTTGTGTATCCTCCCTGGCGCGCCACATACTTTGGCGCAATTTCATCCACCAATTTTTTTAATACTTTGGACGACAATGACCCAGCCAATATCCTCTGATTTGCGACACTGTTATCTTTGGCCCTGGTAATGCATTTTTCCGCAAAAACCCTTAATTCTTTGGCCTTAGCCCTTGTGGTTTTTATTTTCTCGCGCAAAAACAAGCTGGTCGCCAAGGTGCGCAAAAGCGCCACTCGCTGGTTTTTTGGCCTTGATAATATTCTCCCTTTATTTCTTTTTCGCATTACTTTTTTTAGCTTTTACTTTTTTGTCTTTAGTTTTGGGTTTTTCTTTGGCCACCACTCTTGCTTCTTGAAATTCTTTTTGGGCCTCTGAAACCTTCCCCTCAAAAATCAAATTAAAATGCTTAATGAGGATTTCCACCGCGCGGTAAAACGCTTCCTCTGGGGTAATGGTGCCATCAGTTTCTATTTCAATGCTCAACTTATTAAAATCGGTTCTTTCCCCGACACGCATATTTTCCACTTGGAAATTCACATTTTTTATGGGAGTAAAAATAGCGTCAAGGGCAATGGTTCCTATCTCGGGCTTTACTTGCAAAGCGCCTGCGGCCTTTTTTTGCCGGCGCTGATCTTTTGGCTCATATCCAATTCCTTTTTCTATGGTAATTTCTATATCAAGTTCTGTTTTTTTATCGGTGATCGTGGCAATGTGAAGATCGGGGTTGGCAAGCTCTATTTGAGGAAACATCTTAAAATCAGACCCGCCAACCTTTTTCTCCCCCTTCACTTTAAGCTCTACCTTTTGCATGTCGCCTTCGTACATTTTAAACCTTAAGTTTTTAAGGTTTAAAATAATCATAATCACGTCTTCTAAAACCCCCGGAATGGTAGAAAACTCGTGTGAGACCCCCTTTATTTTTACCTCGGTAACCGCCACGCCTTCTAAAGAAGACAACAAAACACGCCTTAGAGAATTTCCTATGGTAACTCCGTAGCCGGGATACAGGCCGTCTATTTCAAATACCGCTTTGTGGGCATCTTTTTTTATTGCCTTTGGAGGCAATGGAAGTGGAATCATAATAGTGCGATTTGGATATTAAGTACTAGGTGTTAGATAAGAAAAATCTAATATCTAACACCTAAAACCTAACACCTATTAACGTGAATAAAATTCAAACACCAATGGAATTTGAACTGGCGGATTTACTTCTTTTAGGCTTGGTTCGCCAATAACGTTGCATTCAAATTTTTCTTTATTGAGATTTAACCAATACGGCGTTTCTGTCTTCTTTAACAGGGTCGCTAAATCTTTGAAAACTATCTTTTTCTTTTTATTTTCCTTCATGGAAATCACGTCATCTTTTTTCACTTGAAACGATGGGATATTAACCGGCTTTCCGTTCACCAAAAAATAGGCGTGGTTGACCAGCTGCCTTGAGTGGGCTCGGGACTTTGCAAACCCCATCCGGAAAACAACGTTATCTAATCTTTTCTCAAGCCGGCGGATAAGCTCGTCTGACACGTCCTGCACCTTGCCCATTTTTTCCAAGGTTTCTTTAACATATCTTTTAAACTGCCTTTCCGACAAACCGTACAATTTTTTAAGCGTCTGCTTTTCAATTAACGATTTTTTGTATTCAGAAACCGAGCCCCTCCTCTTGCTTCTTTCCTGCGAGGGCGCCCCGGCTGGTTTTACATTTTTAAATTGAGTATTTTCTGCCATGTAGGTGTTTGGTAGGGTATTAGGTGTTGGGTGTTAGTTAAAGCTATGTCATATCTAACACCTAAAACCTAACACCTATTTTACACTCTCCTTATTTTCTTTGGCCTGACTCCATTATGGGGAATCGGCGTAATATCTTTAATTGAAACCACATTCAATCCTTGGTTTACCAATATTCTTACTGCCGACTCGCGCCCCGCACCCACGCCCCTGATAAACACTTCCACCTTTTCCACCATCAATTTCTTGCAAATGTTAACAATGGCCTCTGCCACGCGGGAAGCGGCAAAAGAAGTCGCTTTTTTAGCGCCCTTAAAACCTACCGCCCCAGCTGACTTTGAAGCCAAAACCTGACCCTTGGAATTAGTAAGAGTCACCATGGTATTATTATAAGAAGAAGATATATATACCCTTGCTTCGGATACCCTGTCGGCCGACTTTACCTTGGTCTCTTTTTTTAAGGTTTGGTCAACGACCTCTTTTTGTTTAAGCAGATCTTCTTGGCTTGTTTCTACGATATGTTTTTTACCCATGTATTTAACAAAAATTTATACATTAAATTTGCTGCCTTAATTTTGAATTTCGTGGTCGGAACCGAACTTGTTCCTTTTTAATTTTTAAATTATCTTTTATGTTGGCGATGCGGCCGGCTTGCGTCCCGAACCCATGGTCTTTCTCACGTTACCCCTCACCGTTCGGTTGTTGGTTTTTGTTCTCTGGCCTCTGACTGGCAGCCTCTTTGCATGCCGGAGGCCGCGCCATGTACCAATATCTTTCAGCCGTTTCACATTTACCATTACCTGTCTTCGCAGATCTCCCTCAATTTTATAATTTTTTTCAATGGCCTCTCTTAAGTCGTTTACCTCTTTTGGAGTTAAATCTTTAGCTTTTTTATTTGGCTCAACATTGGTTTGGGCTAAAATTTTCTTACTCAAAGAATTCCCTATCCCGTAAATGTAGGTAATCGCTATTGCTATTCTTTTGTTGTCGGGAATGTTTACCCCTGCGATTCTTGGCATACTTCTTGAAACTTGAATCCTGAAACCTGAAACTTTTTACGCCGTTGCGTTTTTTTAATTTTTAAGCTTCAAGCTTTAGGTTTTATGGTTTATCCTTGTCGTTGTTTGTGTTTTGGATTTTTTTTGCAAATAACATAAAGGCGGCCTTGCCGTTTCACAATTTTGCAATCATTGCACATTTTTTTTACCGATGGTCTAACCTTCATAGCTAATGCAAATATCAAAGTTCAAAATTTTGGTACCTTAATTTTGCATTTTGATCTTTAAATTTTTATTTATTTAAGCCGATACACAATTCTTCCCTTTTCTTGGTCATAGGGAGTCATCTCCAGCGTTACCTTGTCCCCGGGCAAAATTTTAATCCGGTTAAGGCGCATTTTGCCTGATAAAAAGCCTGTAATTTCTTTACCGTCGTCCAGCGCCACCTTAAAAAAGGCATTTGGTAAAGCCTCTATTACTCTGCCTTCTCTTTTAACAATTTTTCTTGTATTTTGTTCGCTATTTGTGTTATCGATCAAATCCATTTATGATGGCTAATACTATCAAATTATATTATAAAGGTCAACCCCGGTTGGCCCCAGTTGCTACTCAAAATGCAAGTTGACCGTTATCCTGTTTTTATTAGACGGAGCTTTGGTGACCCAAAACGGCCAAAAATTTATTTTGAGCTGGGAAATTTTTCCTCCATACATTTGCTCAACGGTCTTGGTGATTTGGTCGCCCGATTTCATTGAAAATAAATCAACCAAGTCGCTACTGGATACGTCGTAGTGGGCATCCATAGACGACGTACCATTAAAGGTTAATTTTCCGTTCTTGGCATCCAGGGTTACTAATTCATAACTGGCGCGCAAACTCCCTTCAAGAAATTTTTTATCATCGGATAATTGGGATGCCAAATCATCTTTAAGTATCGCTTCCACATCTTGCTTTTTAAATACCAGCGCGGTAATTTTTACTTTTGCCTGTTCGTGAAACGTGTCGGTGACAGTATTTGCCTTAACGTCAGAACTGGCGTCAAGCACGCTTTCCACGGCCGCGCCATCCAACAGTGCTTCATCGGACACAAGTTTGCTCTTTAATAAATCTTTCGCGTCTGCCAATAATTTTTTCGTCAAAATTTCTTTTGCTTTTTGAATATCCTCGTCGGTAACCTTTTTGACGGTTCCGGTATGCCCTCCCGCCATGTCATTGGTTGATTCGCCATAAATACTATAATAGTACGAGGTGCCGTTTAATTTTGGAATGGAAAATTTTGAAGGCCCTATATTGTAATCCGCGCCGGATTCTCGCGCCTGTACTTTTGCGTCAACAAATCCATACGTTACTTTGCCGCTTTTGGTAGTTGCCGCGGGGATGGTAATTTTTTCCAGGGTGATAAAATATTTCCCGGAATCAGATAAAAAGTGCGTGCCCTTAATGAGGGTAAAAGACGTGGCGGGAGATATTTTGTTATACACCCTTATCACCCCCGATGCGTTTTCGTCGCTTGAGCTTGACCCCGTTGCTTCAAATTCCTGCCAATTTTCTATCTCTTCTTCTACGTATTTTGCCGGAATTATTTTTTGCAATGCATCTTGGACTTCTACCGACGTATCCGCGGTTATTTTTTCTGAAAGGTTTATCGTTTCTATTTTGGGCCAAATTTGAATATCCGCCCTGGGCAGTTTGATGTATAAATACCCGCACAGCAAAAAAACCAGCACCAAAAAACCAGCGACAATTTCTTTCCAGGGAAAACCCCTTTTCTTACTATCAGATTTATTTTCTTGGTAGTAACCGCGGTCTTTTTGGATATGTATAGTCAAAGGCACCCTTAAGTCCTCTGCGTTGTCTTTGGGTTTTGGCGGCAGAATGTCATGCATTTTTTTGCTCATAATGTTAGGATTGGAGTAATCGCGAATATACGAATTTACGAATTTGTATATTAGCAACTACTCCAAAATTGCTTTAATTCTCCTTACCCCCTGGCTGGACGCCTCTTCTTTTATAATTTTAAACTCCCCCAATGCAGATGTATTATTGACGTGCGGCCCTCCGCAAAATTCCTTGCTAAACGCTTTGCCGTTTTTGTCTTCAATAAAATGCACCGATACCGTATTACCGTATTTTACACCAAATTCCATTTCAGCTCCAATTTTTTGGGCTTCATCCAAGGGCATTTCCCGTTTTACCACTTTGAGCCCTTGCCGGATTTTTTCATTTACCCTATTTTCAATCCTCTTTTTTTCTTCATCGGTCAATTTCCGGTCAAACGAAAAGTCAAGGCGCAGGCGCTCTGAATTGATATTGCTTCCGCGTTGTTTTACCTCTTTGCCAAACATTTCTTGCAAAGCGGCCAACAATAAATGATGGGCAGTGTGGAGTTTTATCGTTTCTGGAGAATGGTCGGCCAAGCCGCCGCGAAACATCCCGGCCGAGGCGGTGCGCGAAAGCTCCTGGTGCTTTTTCAGTTCTTCAAAAAACTGTTCGCGGTTTTCCACCTCGCGCATTTCTTCCAGCACCTCCAATGGAAATCCATAGGTTTCATATAGTAAAAAGGCCTCTTTTCCGGTAATGGTATTTATTTTTTCAATGGCTTTTATTCCGGCCGACAAGGTTTTTTGAAATTTATCGGCCTCTTCTTTGACCGCTTCTAATATTTTTGTTTCATCTAAATTATACAAACCCCGATATATTTCAATAGTTTTTTTTATCGGGTCAAAAAGCTCCATCTTGTCAAATCCGCGCATATGCACCATCATTCTTCTTAATAACCTTCGCAACACATATCCATGGTCTTTATTGGAAGGAACCACGCCGTCAGAAATTAAAAATACCACGGCTCTGGCATGATCAGCAATAATTCTTTTTGTTCTTTCTGAAATATGACCGGGAAATAATTTCATAACCGGTTCAAAGAGATCCGTTTCGTAGATGTTTTCAAAACCATTTAAAATGGCTAATGTTCTTTCAAATCCCATTCCCGTGTCAACATTTTTTTGTTCAGCCAATATATATTTCCCGTTGCTGTCTTTGACATATTGCATAAACACATTATTCCAAATCTCAACCCAATTTTTGTCGGCAGGATCAAACTTTTCGGGAGCGGCGACGCCATTTAATTTCCAATAAAAAATTTCGGTGTCAGGGCCGCAAGGACCGGTATCCCCCACCGGCCCCCACCAGTTATCCTCCTTTGGCAAAAAAATAATTCTTTCTTTTTTTATTCCCAGCGACTCCCAAATGCGAGCCGACTCTTCATCTTTTGGCGCATATTCGTCTCCGATAAAACACGACACCGCCAACCTTTCAATGGGAATATGTAATTCTTTATTTAAAAATTCGGAACTCCACTGGATTGATTCCTGTTTCCAGTAGTCCCCCAATGACCAATTCCCCAGCATCTGAAAAAAAGTGTTATGGGTATCGTCTCCCACTTGGTCGATATCATCGGTTCTTAAGCACTTTTGAATGTCAACAATTCTTTTCCCTTCCGGATGTTTTTGGCCAAGCAAGTAAGGTACGAGCGGCTGCATACCCGCGGTGGTAAACAATACTGTTGAATCCTGGGGAATCAAAGAAGCGCTGGGAATTACCTGGTGCCCGCGCTTTTCAAAAAAACTTAAAAATTTCTGGCGCAATTCGACAGATTTCATAGTGCAATTCTACCACATTTTTTTATAAATACAAAAGC
>Ga0209542_10007384_pt1 | contig 20942 bp, 16 predicted proteins | sample RifCSPhighO2_01_FD_184028 | JGI IMG/M metagenome (GOLD analysis project Ga0209542, IMG submission 184028) | Soil microbial communities from Rifle, Colorado - Rifle CSP2_plank highO2_0.1 (SPAdes) (version 2) | ecosystem: Environmental > Terrestrial > Deep subsurface > Rock core/Sediment ... | reverse complement strand
TGCTCGAGCTCCGCCAGAGGATTGATCTGATCCATGAACTGGGAAAGCTGCGAGGACGAAAAGAATTCTTTGACCACCGCGGTGATCGGCCGGAAATTGATGAGCTGCGCGGGGAGAAGATGCTCGCGATCCAGCGTAGACATCCTGTCCTGCACGATCCGCCGCAAACGGGCGAGGCCGATGCGAAGCCGCCCCTGCAAAAGTTCGCCGACTGTCTTCAGACGCCGATTACCAAGGTGGTCAATGTCGTCGGCTTCGGCGCTTGGGGTGTTATTTAAACGGATGACCTCGCGGACGATCGCGACCATGTCGTCAAGCTCGAGGACCCGGCTGTCCTTTTTCCGGTGCAACGCGAGACGCTGATTCAGCTTGAATCGCCCGACAGGAGAAATATCGTACCGATCGAGGCGCTGGAACATCGAATCAATGAGGTTTTTCGCGGTCTGGGGTGTTGCGGGGTCGCCCGGCCGAAGGCGCCGATAGATCTCGAGGTAGGATTCGGATGCATCTTTCGCGATATCTTTCTTGAGCGTAGCTTCCATATATCGTATATGGCCCGTGTCCACGTCCTTGAACGCCGTGCGCAACGCCTCCTCGGTCATGCCGAACACGCGGAGCAGGTCGGTCACCGGCACCTTGCGATGGCGGTCGATCTTCACGCCGATCATGCCGTCGATATCGGTCTCGAACTCCAGCCACGCGCCCCGATTGGGAATGATCTTCGCGCCGAACAACTGACGGTCCCGCCAGGGGACCGAAGTGAAATATACGCCCGCCGAACGGATGAGTTGTGACACCACGACACGTTCGACGCCGTTCACGATAAACGTCCCGCGGCTCGTCATCTTCGGGAACTCGCCGAAGTACACTTCCTGTGCGTGCGTCGCGCCGGTCTTCTTATTGTCCAACCGCACCTTCAAGTGCAGCGGCATCTCATAGGTCGCATCCTTATAGCGCGTAGTGACCTCGTCGTATTTCGGTTCGCCGAAATAAAAATCGTCAAAATAGAGCGCCAGTTCTTTGCCGGTATGATCGAGGATGGGCGACGCTTCCTCAAGAAGCTCTTTGAGGCCGCGCGTCACAAAATCCCGGTAAGAAACAAGCTGAACTTCGTTCAGGTTGGGCTGACTGATAAGAGAAGCGAACTTTGCAAAGTTTTTTACCGGAAGTTTTTTGTGCGGCATGGCCGGGGGAAAAACGAGACGAATATACGCTACGAACGTTGGTCGCAGAGAAAACGAGCGCGCTCCCTCACTGCGCGGGGGGTGCGTTGGTCATCCGACTGAAATCTCCAAAAACTCTCGAGGCGTGAACCGTAATTTTGAAAATGTGAGTAGGGTTCCACCTGCAAAATACACGCATTCCCCGGGGAATATGAAAAAAGACGCACGAACACAAGACTCCCCAAGGGAACTTGGCGTATGCTCAATCCTATTAGCTTACGCTATATTTAAGCCCATAGCAAACGTCTCGTCAAGTCCCCTAAATCAAGGGTGTTTCTCCTGGTTATCCAGAGACAATCCACAGCTACTTCAAATACTTTGCGCGGTTGGCCGCATGCTCTTCAAGGGTAACCGAAAAAATCGTTTTTTTGGTCAAAGGATCGCTTAAATAAAACCAGTACGGCGAATCGAGCGGGGTGAGCGCGGCTTGGATCGCCTCGCGTCCCGGACTGCCGATGGGTCCAGGAGGCAAGCCTGCGTAGAGATAGGTATTGTATGGCGAATCTATCTTAAGATCGGACGCGGTGATCGGATGGCACGCGCCGTCGTGGCCGTCCCGGATCTCTTTCGCATAGCACACCGTCGCATCCACCTGGAGAGGCATTTTGCTCGCGAGGCGCTTCAACAACATACCCGCAACGACTCTCCGGTCGTGCATATCCGGAACCTCGCGTTCGATGAGCGAAGCGAGGATCAAATTGGCCTGCGCCTTCTTGGGATTCTGATCAAGGAGCGGCTGCGCTTTCTCTTCAAACGCCGCGAGGAATTTTTGCACCACGTCGCGCGGCTCGGAAGCGATGAAAAAACGGTACGTGTCCGGGAACAATCTCCCCTCTGTGTTCTCCGGCGACAGCGCTGCGGCGAACTGCGTGAGCGCGCCCCTCTCCAGAATCCCATTCTCCGCAAGAAGCGAATCGGTCTCATAGAGCGAGGCTCCCTCGGGAATCCGGACCTCTATCTCGCGGCCGTCTCCGCGGACCAATGTCTTGAGGATCGTCGCGCTGCTCGCATCCGAACGCAAGAGGTAGCCGCCCGGTTTTATCGCACCCGCCGATCCGGTGATCACGGAAAGAAACTTGAAAGCAGCCGCGGAGCGAATAAGACGCGCCTGCGCAAGCCGGTCGGCGATGTCCCGGAAGCCGTCACCGGGACGGACCACGAACGTTTTTCCCTCGGCACGTACGGGCAGAGCAACAGGCTGGAGGACGGCCAGAAAAAATCCGAACCCGACGAGGCCAAGCGCGACCAGAGATATGCCTGCAATGTGCTTAAAATTTCCGGGCAATAGCATACACGATAGCGAAAAGGAAGAAGCTTGTGAAGAGACTGGATCCGCCGTAGCTCAAGAACGGAAAGGTAACGCCCACTACCGGGAATATGCCTATCGCTGACCCCGCGTTCAAAAGAAAGTGCAGCCCGAACACCATCGCGGCGCCCAAGCAAATGAATTTCTCGAAATTTTGGCCGGCGGCGATGCCTACGCGAAGCACGGCGAGCACGAAAGCGAGGAACGCGCCGACCACCGCGAACCCGGCCGCGAGCCCCCACTCCTCGATAAGCGCGGCCAAAATAAAGTCGTTCGAGGGCTCCGTAAGAAACCCGAGCTGCGTCTGCGGCCCCTGATGATAACCCTTACCGAAAAGCCCTGCGGAACCGATCGCGATCTTTGACTGAATAACGCTGTAGTTGATCGTACGCGCATTCTCCTCCGGGTAGAACACGCCGCGGATACGCTCGCGCTGATAATCCTTCAAAACGCTCTGCCACATAAAAAGCCCCACAACCGCGAAGAGGAGGAACGCGATAAGCACTCGGTTGCGCGGCAGGCCGGACACCAAAAGAAACCCGAACCATATGCCGAATAGAATAAGCGCGGAGCCGAGATCCGGCTGGATCGCCGTGAGCCCGGCCGGCACGGAGAACAGCAAAAACGAGGTAAAGATATTCCCCCACCGCGCGACCGCAAGGTGCCGCCGGCTAAAATATTGGGCGTATACAAGGATGAGCGCGATCTTCGCAAGTTCGACCGGCTGAAAACTCATGGGGCCGAGCACGATCCAGCTCCGCGTGTTGCGGATGATGGGCGAGCTCGCCGCCGCAACCACGAGCAAGAGCACAGAGAACCCGTAGAATCCCCAGATGAAAGAGCGGTGGTTCAAGAGCGAACGCCAATCAATTCTCGTGAACAAGAAGACGAGAAGAAATCCGATGCCCGCCCAAAAAAGCTGGAGGAAAAAAAGATGCGACGAAATGCTCGATATCTCGATAAGCCCCGCGAGCAGAATAACGATTACCGGCCAGAATAAGCTCGTCATGCGCGATGCGCTGTGTTAGGGAGATCCGTGGAGCGCGGCCGTCTGGTCATTCGCGGCTCGCCGAGGCGATGAGTTCGGTGTTTTTGGGATCTATGTCTTTCACCGCTGGGTAGAAAATAGTGAAATTTTTGCTTTCGCGCGGCGCCACGTCCTCCACCGCTGTTTCGGAAATGCCCATGGACCTGCCGGAAGCGTTATGGAATTTCGCAAGAATAGTCACGTAAGGAAGCGGGAGCGTGCCGGCGTTCACGAAGCGGCCGCTCACGCGGATCATGCTCCCATCGGTTTCCGCGCGCCAATCCTGGATAACCATTTCCGGGCGCGGGAATGCTTCTGCCTTCACCCATGCCGCATTTTGGAGCCGGATATCAACCCGTACCACACGCAAGGATTCCGTGATGTCCAAAAACTTTGCGAGGCGCCTGATCTCGCCCGCGTAGATGAACGACTGCCCGGAAACGGTGCGGAGCAAATTATTCTGCGCGTCGTAAAAATCGAAACTGTAGTCGAACGCCTTCACTGCAAGCCCGGCATTGGCATTCTGGATTGTGGCAAGGGCACTCACCTGACCATTGGCAGGATAAAAAATCCTCACTTGCTCGGTGACTTCTATGGGCCGGAAATTTTGGGGGAAGCATACGGGCGAGCACACGCCGCCGCAGTCCACGTCCTCCTCGCCCGCATCCTGCCGGTTATTCGTGCAGCTCGGCCCGGGGCGCAGGAATATAACATAGACGCCGAACACGATAAGCGCGAACACGCCGAGGTAAAATATGCCGTACAGGAACTGCTTTATGAAACGGGGCATACCTCATCATTATACATAAAAACAACAAAGGCCCGCAGCCGGCGACACCTCACTGCCCCCGCGCCAAAATAAAAACACCAAATCTTTTATATGCTGGCGTACCCTACTTTCCCGGTCGGCGAACCAACTAGTATCATCGGGCTCAAGCGCTTTCACGGCTCTGTTCGGAATGGGAAGAGGTGGGTCACGCTTGAGTAAAACACCAGCAGATAAAAAATTTGGTGCGGGGTTTTTGTTTCGTTCCGAAATATTCTTCACCCTTGAAATGGGTTTGAATGTTTCGGCGAAACTTCTAAGTCAGCATTGGGATGGTTGGCGGTCATTAGTACGCCTTGGCTAAAATCCTTGCGGACCTTACACCGAGCGCCTATCAACGTCGTAGTCTCCGACGAGACCATTGCGCCTCATCTTGGGGTGGGCTTCGTGCTTAGATGCTTTCAGCACTTATCCCGTCCGAACATAGCTACCCGGCGGTTCAGTTGGTACCAAAGCCGGTAGACCAGCGGTTCGTTCAACCCAGTCCTCTCGTCAAGTTGGTCACGTATCGCTACGTGCTTAGACTATATCTTCACCCCCTCCACGAGGAGGGCGGGTGTCGGCGTATTAGTCCTGCCGAGGCAGGACTCTGCTCCGACCGAAATCGGAGACAAGTCGTTACGGGGTCAAATCTAAAGCTTTTAGCAACTCTCCTCTGGTCCTTTTCTTGCGGGTCACATAGTTTTCCGCCTGAACCAAGAGGATGGCGTTTACTATTTTTCTAGCTACTTTCTCGCTCCGCTCAGCCTGAAGCAGCTTGGCGGCAGCAAGAATATACCCTGCTTGTTTTTTCTTGAATTTCAGAAATGGCAAAAGCTTAATCAGGATGCCCTGCACCTGCTTGTATCCATTGATCCGCAATTCCGTCATGCCGTCGTTCCGACGCGAGATATAGCCTATGCCAAGCCTATCTCGAATCCAGAACAGCGGTTTCTCGTGCCGCGAATCTTGGTAGAAGCAGATGGTGAGCATAAAGCGCGTTGTGCCGCGCTTCGATTCGGATCTTCTTTTGATCTGAATCATCAAGCTGCCATCGCCGTCCAGAAAACCAGCAATGTATGCTAGGTCAGTTTTAGATCGACTTCCCACGATATTGTCTTAAGACCAAGCCGGTCCTCAAGTTAATTGTACCATAGTCGTAAGGACTGAAAACGACCATGGCTATCAACGGACCGCCCCGCCTTAAGATTCCACCGTTATTAGCCGAATTGTCATCACGCATTACTGCGTGAAGTAGCAATGTTGTTTACTAGGGTCAACTCCCCTCAAGCGCTTACGCCTGCAACAGATAGAGACCGACCTGTCTTACGACGGTCTGACAATGTTTCTTCCGCTATTACTAGCGGCATTAGACTATACCTTTCCCGACCGTTCCGTTCGTATCGGGACTGACGTGTTAGCGAAACGATAAACTTCCTATCGCCTCACTCTGTCCCGCTTAGCGGGACAAGTCGTTACGGGGTTACTACCTCTACTGTCGGTTTTGTATTTCTTGCCAAAGTTGGCCCTTAAAAGATTTTGGCCTCGCCTGCTCGCGTACATAAAAAATGTACGCTATCACAAACGCGCCAACCAAAATGACCAATGCAAGTTTGAACCAATTTGTCTTTAGCCAAGACATTTTGGAATCATACTACTAATCAATGACAGAGGTAAAACTTCCCACGGTATCATCCATTACTCAATTGTATCATCAATCGAGCATTCGGACTTCACCGTTATGAGTCAATTTATTTTCCTTCTTCATTCGGTATTTCTACCGCCTCGTGCGAAGGATCGCTGGGCTCATGTTTGAAGTGTTCTACACTTACCCAGCTCACGTGCCCTTTTAATTGGCGAACAGCCAAACGCTTGGGAGCTTCTACACCCCCGCGCTAGGGCGAGCCGACATCGAGGTGCCGAGCGAAGTCGTCGATAGGGACTCTCGGACTTCACCAGCCTGTTCAATGCATTAATGCACTAGACTATATCTTCACCCCGACCGTGGTCGGGGGACGGCGTATTAGCTGCCCGTCTCAGACGGACAACTCCGCTACGTACAGTAGCAAGTCGTTACGGGGTCAAACAGATTAACCAGGTATTTTATATGCCATAACCGGCACACGATACGTCGCGAGTATGTTCCGAACCTTATCCCGCTCGCTTGCCGGAAAATACAGCGCGAACCCCTTCTTGCCTTTATCGGCAATAGTGGTCCGAAGATTAAATCGTTTCTGAAGCACAGCGCCGGCAGTGATTGCTTCCCGGCGCGAAACAGTTCCAAGATATAGATACAAGGAACGGTCGCGAACGTAATGGTATCCGTCGTCGTAGAACCAAATCGCAAAGCCGACGTCGGACACTAACCACTGGTTCAATGTTTCAGGAATTTTTTTCGTGCCGCCCGGATAGAACAGTTCACGCAGTTTTCCTATGTACGGCGAGGCATTTGATTGTTGCCGTACGTAGGAGTACGTTCTGTGTGTCTTCGGGTGGACTCTCTTGAGCAGAGTCGGCTTGCCCTGGAACAATCCGGGAATGAACCGCGTCTTCCAGACGAGGTACTCACGATGCTCGGCCCGATGTTCCAATCGCAGCCGCGCATTGTGAGCTCCTGTTTTTTGGAGGTACGCATCTCCCAAAATCATTCCAACCAGCGCCGATTCTTGCTCCCGATTAATCTTCATACTTCTAGACTATACCTAATTACCTGTCGACTTCCCACGGTATTACGGAGACTTTAAAACCTGTTGCCAGGAAAGACCAGTCTCCGCTTCACCGTTATAAGCCGTATTTGTTACTCCGCCATTGCTGGCGGAGAGGACAACCAACCCTTATTTCAGGGTTTATCCCCGGAGTAGCTTTTATCCGGTGTCTCCTGCCTTTCTATGAAGGGCAGTCGGGTCACTAAGTTCTGCTTTCGCACCTGCTCGACTTGTAGGTCTCGCAGTCAAGCCGGCTTATGCCTTTACACGTCTGGCCCGGTTTCCATCCGGGCTAAGCCGACCTTAATAAACTCCTCCGTTACTCTTTAGGAGGAAAACGCCCCATTTAAACTGCCTACCAAGCACTGTCTCGATCAGGTTTCCGCACACTTTCTACAATGATAATTCCAGAAAGTGCGCGGTCCCCAACCGGTTAGACGTCAAAACGTTCAAGATGGCTGTTTCATTGTCGGATCCATCCCGACCGAAATCGGGACTTCAAATCCTCACCACTACGCTACGCATGAACATCCTGAAATCAATACCAGGCTGCAGTAAAGCTTCCGGGGTCTTTTCGTCCCGCTGCAGGTATCCCGCGTCTTCACGGGAATCGCATTTTCACCGAGCTCATCGTTGAGACAGTTCCCCAGTCGTTACGCCTTTCGTGCGCTCCGGAACTTACCCGGAAAGGAATTGCGCTCACATGTGTTACTCTGCCCCGCCAGCGGCGGGACAACTCTGCATATCGCTATGCAGTTCGGACTATATCTTCCCCGCATCGGCGGGGTTCGGCGTATAGTCTCTGAGGATACTAGAATCGCTTTTTCTTTCTGTTCATCTGGCTTATCAATTGCGTAATTCTCATCCATCCCTTTTCCGTAAGATGCGCCTTGCGGGACATCATCGTCACCACCTTCTTAAAAATGACGAAGTCATTCTGTTTGTAGGTGTGCAGTGCAAACCGCTCGAAAAACGGGACGATTTTATACTGTAAATCAGGAATAGATCGCACGCAGTAACGGTAAAGGTGCTCATGGTGGTTATCGTAACGCTTATTCACGAAAATCTTACCGCACCCGAAGAATTTTTTGATCTCCTCAAGTGCTTCTAAGCTTTTCGCGCCTTGCGTCACCACGAATTCCGGAAAAATCTGCTTTCCAAAACGAGTCGTGGCGTTCTTAATAACCGCGATAGAGAAACATCCTTCGCCGTCTGTGAAGCCAGTGATCCAGTAAGCCAACTCTAGTCTTTCCTGCTGATTGTCTGCACCGAATGCATTGTTACTGGGCATATACGCCTATGGACGTATTATACCATAGTAGCCTCGGATACAACAGATGTTCCAGCATACAGTCCCGACGCTCCAATTTATACTCCAAAACCAGAGAAGCCGGGAGTCCGCACCCTTACGGGCGGCGGACCCGAATTTTACTAAGGCAACGCGTTCACCTTAGAACGATTATAGTTATCGCTGACATTGACGAGGGCTTCGCTCGGTCGGCACTCCATATTGCTACAGAGCACTGCCAAGTTTAACCTTCTCGCATCGGTCAGGCGTCACCCCCTATACATCCTCTTGCGAGTTCGCAGGGAGCTGTGTTTTTGGTAAACAGTCGCCAGGGAGACTTTCGCTGCGTCCCCCACCACTTTTGCTTATGACGTCCCAGGAAGGAAAGCAGAGTTTGCTCTGCGCAAACTTCTTTCTCCTTGTTAAAACGTGACGAGCAAAAGCGGTGGGGGAAGGCCTTATACCGAAGGTACGGCCGCTTTTTTGCCGAGTTCCTTAACGATGAATCACTCGTTCCCCTTGGGCTACTCGCCCTATCCACCTGTGTCGGTTTCCGGTACGGAGCCGGACAGCTAAACTTAGAAGTTTTTCTCGAACGCGTGCTCAACCAGCTTGGCACGGTAAAAACCGTACCTGGCCGTGACGCTTGGAGGGTCCGCATTGAAGCGGTTCGACCCGGATTTGCCAGGATCGCCTCCTTACGCCCAAGATGCCAAACCAATAAGGCACCTGACCTACTACGCGTTGTCACTCCATCGCACACCGTCCGGCGGGCCGGAATATTGACCGGCTACCCATCAGCTGCGGCTTTCGCCATCGCCTTAGGACCGCCTAACCCGAGGTTGATTGCCAGTGCCTCGGAAACCTTGGATTTTCGGGGTTCCAATTTCTCATTGGGATTGTGGTTACTCATGCCAACATTCTCTCTTCGCATTCCTCCACCCCGCCTCGCGGCTGGGGCTTCGGTGGAATACGAATGCTCTCCTACCTCCCCCACCTTCTTACTATACACGAACAAAGACCCGGTGGTATCTACTACCACATCAAAAACATTGTTCCTGCACAAGAAGAAGGTGGGGGACCATATCGTCGGTATCACGCTTGAGCCCCGGTACATTTTCGGCGCGCCGGGCCGATCGAATAGTGAGTTGTTACACACTCTTTAAAGGATGGCTACCTCTAAGCCAACCTCCTATCTGTCAATGGCGCGACACTGCCTTTTACACTTAGCGTAAATTTAGGGACCTTAGATGATGGTTTGGGCTGTTTCCCTTTTGACCATGGAGCTTAGCCCCCACAGTCTAACTAGCGCAATTACACGCGCGGTATTCGGAGTTTGATTGATTGGTCGGCCTTTCGGCCTTTACCAATCATCCAGTGCTCTACCCCCACGCGCTACTTTGCGCCGCTAGTCCTAAAACTATTTCGGAGAGAACCAGCTATTACCAGATTCGATTAGCTTTTCACTCCTTACCTCAGCTCATCCGAAGGTTTTGAACAACCTACCAGTTCGGGCCTCCAGCCGATTTTCATCGGCTTTCACCCTGGCCAAGGCAAGCTCATCTGGCTTCGGGTCTATGATGTACTGCCTGCAATCTCAAAGACTTCCGCCCGATCGCTCGGACGGAGATCTTTGAAGAATGCACGCCCTATTCAGACTCGGTTTCCCTGTGCCTTCGCCCCAATGGGGCTTAGACCAGCAACACACCATAAGTCGTTGGCTCATTCTTCAATAGGCACACCGTCAGCCTCGTCCCGCCTTGCGGCAGATCGTTCGGCCCCCGGTTCCTTGTAGGCAAATGGTTTCAGGTTCTATTTCAACGGCCTCACCGGCCTGCTTTTCACCTTTCCCTCACGGTACTTGTTCACTATCGATCATCAAAAGTATTTAGCCTTGCAAGATAGTACTCGCGAATTCCTCCGAAGCTGCTTGACCTCGGAGTACTGAAGAATCCTGACGCACCGTTCGTATTGCTACAGACAATGCAGTCGGGACCCCCGCCGAGGCGGGGAAAAAACTAAGAAGACCCTTACTTTTCGCCTACCGGACTATCACCGTCTTTGGTCCCGCTTTCCAGACGGGTTCGGCTAAGTAAAGCCAAAGCACAAAATGAATTTTATGCTCGGCCGAGCATATAATTTTCATTATGTGCTCGGATTTTGTAACTCCTCCACCTCCCACAAATCGCAGAGCTCTTTATGAAGAGCTTTGCGATGTGTAAAAGAGCGTTTCTTTCTTATTACCCTGAGGAACATTCTTCTGTGAGAAGAATATTCCTTAGTTTCGGCTCTTCCCGTTTCGCTCGCCGCTACTTAGGGAATATACGATTGTTCTTTGTTCCTCCGCTTACTGAGATGTTTCACTTCAGCGGGTTCGCATCCCGCATTGCTGCGGGATAATCGTGGGTTGCACGATTGGGTTTCCCCATTCGGAAATCTCCGGATCACAGGTTGCTACGCACCTCCCCGAAGCGTATCGCCGCTACGCCGCGTCCTTCGTCGCCTTTTGATGTCTAGGCATCCACCATTCGCCCTTATGCCAACCATCCCAATGCTGACTTATACCAATGCTCCGCATTGGACACAAATAATCCCTAATTTGAGATCGATTCGCGAATCAATCCATAATATTCGGGACAATTCGAGCCCAGTGCGAAGCACTGGCTCTACCCTGCTAGCCGTTAGAAATTGTCCCGAAAAATACGAGCGCTTGCGCGACATATTTTTCGCGGATCCCGCCAGAGGCGGGAGATTCCTTTTGTTCGGGACGAACCTCGCAAAAGGAAAAGTACGGCTCAGGGCTTCTCATATATATTACTGACTTCATTGAAGAGGCGAGCGAATGTGCACTCGCCTCGAACTGGTGGGGCAGGAGGATTGGCTACCTCCATTGTTCGCGCGTGGCCGGTCGAAGCCTTGCTCGGGTTTCCGGATTAAGAGTCCGGGCCTGTGGCAACGCTGACGTTCACGCAAACACCGCAGCCTTGGCCTTCGGCTGCAGGGGACGCGCAGCAAAGAGCCGCGCTCGTTGTCCCTCACGCCCCATTGATTGAAGGAAGGGGTTTTCGCGCGGGGTACTTGCCCAGCGTACCGGATCAGCTTGCGCTCTCTCCAGTACGCGGCAAAACGCCTACTCACCCTCCCACTCGCGAGGACTCTTGCTTTGCCACAAGAGATTGCTCCTCAATGAAATCAGTAATTGGATTTTTCAAACTGCGCTCGTCCAGCCGCACCCGGGACAAAAAAACCGCTCTGCGAGCGGCCGCCTAGCCCACGCCGAAAAAACGGGGCATCAGCCGCTCTGTCTCTGGGTTTTCTTTGAAATCGTCATTACGAGGTAAAGTATAGCCCCCTTAGGGAACGTGTCAAGAGAGCTGTGGATAGCCCGTTTCCCCGCACCAGACCGCGCCGGAAACGCATGAACTGGCCGCAATAAATTGAAAACCGCTTTGACCTCACCAAAGCGGCTTTCAAATTCTAGCTAGAACCGGAATTACCTTCTCTCCGTGTGGTCCCGCAATTTTCCGATGAGATACGCGGCGTAATCTTTCCCTCCCAAGCCGAACGCCAAACCGCCCGCAAGCGCGAGCATGGCGATAAGGCCGGTCACCAGCGTCTGGATAACTGCCACCGCAACGTTCAATTGAACGAGCGCCGCCAGAAGTCCGAAGATCACCACCGCCCACCACGTGAGCGTGCCCAAGAAATTCGCGGCGTGGAGCCGCGCGCTCATCACCGATGCCTGCACGATCTTCCGGAGCACATTCCCAAGAACCACCGCGGCGAGCATGATCAAGACCGCTGCCACGATGTTCGGGATGTAGAAGAGCACGTCCTTAAGGAACGCGGAGAGCGCAAAGAGCCCCAGCACGTCCGAGGCGGCAAGCAAGAAGGCGATCACAAGGAACCAGTTCACTATTTGCCCGAGGAAACGAGAAGCGCGAAGCCGCATGCCGGCTCGTTCGAAATAGGGCCCGAGCCCCATTCTCCCGAGCAGCGAATCCAGCTTGATCGCTTCAAATATCTTCTCCACGAGCGCACCCAAGCCGGAACCCACGATCAAGCCGATTAACAGGATGATGAGGGCGCCGATAAGGTTGGGGAGAAAGACAAGCACTCCCTGCCACAGCCTCTCCAGCGATCCGGCAACTACGTCAGTCCAAATTGGCATGAAGAAATGATAGCAATGAAGTTCTTCGGCAAAACCCCTGCCAGAATGCAAGGATTGGTCTGCCGAATGATCGACCTTTGTATTTCCTTTATTTTACCAGATTTCCCGCAAGGCCGTGTGGATAACTAAATACTCAGGATAAACCCTAAATAAAGAGAGCTATTGCCTTGGCGGACCTAGCCGGAATCCTCCTTTGTATTAGCTCCGGACGGACGCAGTCGAACCGGCGCCTGCACAACCCCGCACATAAACTTGTGGACCCACCGGGAATTGAACCCGGACCTCAGCAATGCGAATGCTGCGTAATACCGTTTTACTATGGGCCCATGTAGGCCCACAAGTTTATGAACGGGGCACCGTGCGAATGTTCCCGATTTTCTTAAAGAGCATGGCGATTTTAGAAAATCGCAATCCCGCTACGCGGGACACCGTTCTACCACTGAACCACGGGCCCGCGGTGGCAATATTACTCTTTCCCGGAATTTTTTCCAGCCGGCTAGAATATCGGCCCCATCATCCCCAAAATAACGACTATGGCGAAAATTATGAGCAGAACTTTTTTGAGCATGTTCCCGCGTTAATTATCCTACTGCTCCCTGTGTTTTTCAAATAGGGATTTACCTATGTCTTTCTTTGAGGTAGGATAGCGATAACCAAAGCAATACTCGGGGCATAGTATAGTGGTAGTACGCACGCTTCGGGTGCGTGTGGTCCCGGTTCGATTCCGGGTGCCCCGACCAATCAAGACAAGTCAAATTTTTGGGATTTGGGAGAGGTTGCCTCGGGGCTCCGCCCCTCGGCATCTTCGCTTTGCGCCTTGCGCAAAGCATTGAAGGAATAATTTCATATGATTTTTAAACAGAGTCTCGCAAGAGGTTCTGTTTTTGTTTCGGACCATGCGCACCTTGACTTCAAGCACTGGTTATGCCACAGTAGTCAGCGTAATCAAGTTCGTACTTGATACCTCTACGGCACGGTGTCGTAGAGAACTTGCACATCGAGAGAGGAGGATGTGATGCATGCAGTAGAGAGATTTCGTAAGCTCGCGGCAGAAGATCGGTTCAAGGGTTGGCCGCTTGTTGGCGAACCAGAGCTCGGTCCGAAAATCCCGTTCTTCGGAGGAACGCTGAACTATCAACTCCAAACAGGGAACGGTGTCGAGGACTACACTTCGATTCTCCGACATTTCGGCTGGGCTGTGGTGTTCGGCGTCGTGCACCTACGGGAAGAATGGCCACCCAACACCTACCCGCCGGTTGACCACGGTCTCCATGTCGTAACACTCTGTCAGTGGAAGCCCGGAGTGAACCAGGCCAGCTGGGAGCTTCCGCCGGGCGGTATTGGGAAGGTCGATCCGAAAGCAACGCTTGATGAAATTGCCGAGAAGACCAGGCAGACCTATCTCAAAGAAACGGGCTTGGGCGGCGGAAACTTCAAGCACCTCGGCCACATCATGATCGAGACCGGGAAGTACCGTGGTGCAGGACCGGATGACCACGGCCTGCGCGCCCATCTCTTTCTCGCGACAGATTTGGAGCGGGCGCAGTATGCCCGTAAGCCAAACCCGAACGAGATCATGGAAACCCTCATGGTTCCGCTCCGTGAGTTTCCGGAAGTTCTGGCATCCGATCTATTCGTGGAGGAGAGCGCTGTCGTATGTGCCTACAAGGCGCTTATCGAAGTTGGTCTCCTCCATTGGTCAAAGTAGTATCATGCGAGCCGCGGCTCGCTCCCCAGCGCCTTGCGGAATTCGTGAACAACGAATCAACCCGCAAGGCGCTTTCTTTTTTTCAAAATATCAAAGAACAAACTTTGCGAAAACAAATTTTTTCAGCTATTCTTTATTTGTATCTGTTTTCGCAATTGTCGGCGCGAATTTTTCCGAAGCGAGGGTGCGGCGGAATTCCTCCCCCAACCCCCTCTTTCCGCCGCGCCCGAGCGGAGCGGTCAGGAATTTTTCTCAAAATGGGTTCGCGCTAAATTCAGAATACGCGACCAATCTCTGTTTATTTCGTAAGCTTGTCCTCGATCGCGGAAAGCCGTTTGCGTATGCCTTTCAATTCTTCCTTGATCTCCGCGAGCGCGCCGGTTTCGGTCCGCACCTCAACCTCGGTTTTCTCGGCAAGCTTTTTTTCGCCGCGCAAACCGGAAATGATGATCTCGTTCCCGATGAAATTGGACACAAAAAGACCGGTCGCGAGGAGTAGGACGAACCCGATAAGGAACGAGGTCAGGCCGTCCCATATCTGCGGAAAATCAGTAGTGGAAAGCTGCCCGTCCAATGTGAACACGAACGCTGAAAAGAAATCTGCCGTGTGCCACACTCCGCGCCAGAACAGCACCACTCCCACGCCACCAACGACGCCGTAGAGGATCGGCCAGTGGCTGAACCACCGCCTAGCCCTGTCTTCTAATCTGTCGAAAAAGCGCGTAACCCTCATGATGGTTTCTTTTGTCTCGCCTTTTGTTCGTGGAGTTGTTTCGATTTTTGCGTGAGCGCGAATACCGAGAGCACGACAAGATACGTAGCGACCGACTCTGCAGAAAGTTTATACTCCGGGCCGAGCGCGAAGTACAGCGCGAGGAGAATAAGCATCACCGCCGTCCACCCTATCACGAACCATTCGCCCGGGTGGCGGCCGTCGTGGAACTCGTACCAGCGGTCGAATTCCTTGGTGGTCACGTACAAGCTCAAGACCGCGGTGTAGATCACCGTGGTGGGGCCGATCAGGAACTCGTAACCGTTCTTCGCGAAAAAATTAAGGACGATCACCGCGATGGTCACGAGGGTCCAGATATTCGTGAGAATCCGCCAGATTTTCTCGCTCCGGAAAACAGACATCACTTCACATAATACCTCTTTTTCGTCTCTTCCTCGAGCCCGCTCTCCCGCCGAACTGAACTCAGCGAGGCTCGCCCATTACTAATGGGCGGCAAACTCTATCTATTTCACATAGTGCTTTCTTTTCATTTCTGCTTCAATGCCTTGCTCAAACTCTTCTTTTTTCCCGCGCGCTTTCTCGCGCGCTTTGCCAAGCTCTTTTTCTGACAGCTTCCCCAGCTCCCGGATCCTGCGCCCCAAATTTTCTTCTGTATTCTTCTTGGGGTCATCCAGCACTTCTTCAAGGAGAATGTCGAGCGCCTGCCCCACGCGCGGACCCGGCGGAATGCCCAATATCTTCATCACATCCTCGCCGTTTACCTTGAGCATTTTGGGCGAGATCGGGTCGTGCTTCACCTTCTCTATCATAAACAGCAGGTGCCGCAGCTTGTACGGTACGGCCTTTGGCACGCCCGAGCCGATACGGTCCGCTTCACGCACCTTGATAAGGTCGTCCACGTTCTCCGGCCCCACGCGCGCGAGGAACCGCCGCACTCCCGCCGCGCTCACTTCGCCCACGTTGTAATAGAACATGTGCCAGCGCACCAGGTGGACCGTTCTTTCGATCACGCCGCTCGGGAACCGCAACCGGTCCAAAGCCCGCGCGGCCATTTTCGCGCCGACCATCTCGTGGTTATAGAACGTGGAATTGGGGCTCTCCCCTGCTTTCGTGCGCGGCTTGCCCGCGTCGTGCAGGAGCGACGCGAGGCGGATCTCCAGAGAGTAATTCTTTTTTGCGGCGTAATCCAATGCGCGGACGCTGTGCTCGAAAACGGCATAGATATGATGCTTGTCCTGCCCCACGCCGATCCCTTCGCGGAGCTCCGGGAGCACGTACCGCAGCAATCCCAGCTCCTCGAGCAAAAGGACTCCCTGCGCCGCATGCGGCGTCTCTACCATCTTCACGAATTCGTCGCGGATCCGCTCCTTCGCGATCATCTCCAAAAGACCGGCGTGCTCCTTGACCGCATCCCGAGTCGCGCCCTCGATCTGCCAGCCGGAGGCTGGCCCGCCTCTGGTGGAAAAATCCGAAAGCTCGGCCGCGAGCCGTACCGCCCGCAAAAGCCGTAGCGCATCCTCATTGAACCGCGCCGCAGGGTCGCCCACGGTCCGGATAATGTTCTGCCGCAAATCGTCCTGCCCGCGGAAAGGGTCAACAAGCTTGCTGTCCTGTGTCATCGCGATCGCGTTTATCGTAAAATCCCTGCGCGAGAGGTCTTCCTCGATTGTCTTCGCGAACTTGACCTCGTCCGGATGGCGCTTGTCAGTATATTTCCCTTCAAGCCGGAACGTGGTCACCTCAACCACCTTGAGGCGCGGGTCGTCAGAATCGGTTTTTACGCCTACGGTCCCGAATTGGTTCTCGTATATGGTTCTGCCCCCGACGCTTCCGGTCGGGGTCCCGACCTCCGACGTTGCGTCGGAGCGTCGGGAAAATATGCGCTGGACCTCTTCCGGCGTCGCATCGGTCGCCACATCCCAGTCCTTGGGCTCGCGGCCAAGCAGCAGGTCGCGCACGCACCCGCCTACGAGATACGCCGCGTGTTGTTCCGCGGCAAGCGCTCGCATCACATCCGCCGCCTCTTTAGGGATCTTCCCTCTCATTGCTTAGATTCTAATGGAATTCGGATGAAAGGGGAATTTGATTGAAGCGAGAGGATCGTGGTATGCTGCAAACAGCCGTTCTTCATCGCCATCGCAAACGCAAGGAGGCTCCATGGAAAAACAAGGCAGCAAGCCGCCGTCTCTGCCTCCGTTGTCTCCCCCGTTGTCTCCCCATGCAATCGCGGTACAGACCGCGGACGACCGCATGAGAGCGACCATGAGAGCGATCCAAACCCTCAGGCCGCATCTCGTGTTCCATAAAAAGACGTCCGCCAGGACCGAGACGGTCGTCACGCAGAAGTAGCCGCCCGCGGCGGCGAGAAAAACCAGAGAGCCGCTCCCTTACCGGAGCGGCCTTCCTTTTACCGGATTTCCGCGTTGAACTGCGCTTTCGTTTCTTTGATCAGCTTTTCCTGGATTGGCGTAATCTCTTCGTTTGTGAGCGTCCGCTCGTTGCTGCGGTATATAATACGATACGTGTAGCTTGTTTTCTCTTTGCCGAACTTAGCCGCATCCTCATACTTATCGAGCAGAGAAACTTCTTCCACGAGGTCGCCGCCGACGTCGCGGATGAGATCAAAATAATTGTTCGGCGTGAAATCCGCGCCCACGATAAATGAAATGTCGCGGGTAATGGGCGGGTACTTGCTCACTTCTCTGTATTCTTTACCAAGCACGAGCTGGCGCACGACACGGCTGTCTTTTGACCACAGTAAACGTATGTCGGGCAAATTCATGGAGGCCATGGCTAAGCGTTCCATGCCGAAGCCGAATGCCCAACCGTGATAACCCGTGAGGCCCATGTTGGCCAAAACGCTCTTGCGCGCCATGCCGGAACCGACCATCTCTATCCATTCGCCGTTAATCTTCGCCTCCATCTCGAAGCTGGGGTCGGTGTACGGAAAATTGTGTTCATAGAAACGGAACTCCACTCCTTCGCCAAAGATGCTGCGGCCAATCTCGCTCAGGGCGTTTTTCAAATCTTCGGGGACGATAATCCGCTTTTCGTCCGGCGCAAGGCAGAACGCCCCAATCTGATGGAATACGTTCATGTGCTTCCGGTCGATCTCGTCTTTGCGGTACACTTTACCGTAGCAAACAGCACCAAGATTCTCGCCGCGGCTGATTCTCTCCTTAATCTGAGGTTGATTCAGATAGTAATACCAAAATACTGTATCGTGCGTCCGCAACACATAATCATCATTGACGTAATACGTGTCCGATCTGCTGCGGGCCGGATGCCCCGGGGGCATATTGAATAAATCGAACAGAACTTTGGTCGGCACTATTTCTGGGACCTTAATCACGTCGAAGCCACGCAAGCTCTCTGTGCCAAGTGTACGCTTCACGATTTCAGCCAGCGGGCTGCTCTCGGTCCTCGACAAATCCGGCAACTCCAAAAACCGCTTGAGCCGCAGTCCTTCGGCGTCCGTCCGTTTCTCAAGTTCGGCGCGCAAGCGCAGTTCTTCTTGTGGATCAATAGTTATCTCTTTCATCGCTCGCCAAAATGATCTTGTGTCAGGGGTGGGACTCGAACCCACAACCTTGGCCTTATGAAAGCCCTGCTCCGCCGTTGAGCTACCCTGACGCTACGACGTTACTACGTTTGTACCACTAAATTTTTCTTTTGACAATTCATCGTTGCTTCATATAATAAGTGTGCTTCGGGGCACGAAGCCGCACGCGGGAGGGATGGGAATGGTTTTCCGGGGAGCCCCATAAGCTCCTGAAGCCGGTTCGATTCCGGCCCCCGCAAATGAAGAAGGAAAAACCGCAGCCGCTCCTGCTCGAGAACCTCGTCGCGGTCGCAAGAGCGAGCGTGGGTTCGCCGCTCTTTCGGAACCTATACGCCCGCGTAGGCAGAAGAAAAGTTGATATCCTCAAAAACGGCGACTTGAGCTGCGCGTTTTTCGTAAGCGCAATCCTCAAAATATTTTCTCCCGTGCGCGGCGTGCATGCCACGGTGGCCGGCACGGTACGCGACTTAAAAAAGTCCGGCTGGCGCAAGGCGCGGAAGCCAAAGCCCGGGTGCGTCATTGTTTGGAGACCCAGGACATTCATGGACGGCGAAGCGCACGCGCATATCGGCTTCTCCATCAGCCGCGGACGAGCAATAAGCACGAGCTATAAAAAACGGACCCCGGTCATGCACGACCTCCACTACCGGCCGATTGAAACGATCTACTCGCACCCCAAGCTTGCGAAATGAAAATCGCTATCCTCGGGTTTGGCCGCGAGGGACAATCCCTTTTCCGATTCTTACGCAAAGAGCCCCGGTTCCGGACGGCAGAAATCTGGATCCTGGATAAGAACGAGCGCATCGCGATACCGAGGGGCGCACGGACTCAAACCGGCAAAAACTATCTTGCAGACATCGCGCGGTTTGACGCCGTCTTCCGCTCGCCTGGTGTGCCGTACGGCCTCCCCACGCTTGTAGCCGCAAGGCGGGCCGGCGTACGATTCTCGAGCGCCACAAAGCTGTTCTTTGAGCTCGCGGCTCCGCACAGGAAGAAACTTATCGGGATAACCGGGACAAAAGGGAAAGGGACGACGAGCGCGCTCCTCGCGCAGATATTGCGGCGGGCGGGTTTTCGAGCCATCCTCGCCGGGAACATCGGCACGCCCATGCTCGACGTCCTGCCGGATATCAGGCGCGCGGACTACGTCGTTCTCGAACTCTCAAGTTTTCAGCTTCAAGACCTGCATAGTTCGCCGCACCTCGCGACGATCCTCGACGTATTCCCTGACCATCTTGAAAGCATCCTCACCGCAGAGCACGGCACCCACCGCTCGCTTCGCGAATACTACGACTCCAAAGCAAACGTCGGCCGGTTCCAGAAAAAGGGCGACGCGCTATTCTACTTCCGCAACAACAGACCGGCGCGGCGCCTTGCCCGGAAGAGCCCCGCGAAAAAGATCAGTGTTGTCTCGCGACGCGAAGGGGCGAGGAAAAACTACGACATGGCGGCGGCGATCGCTCGCTTCATTGGCTGCGACGACGCGCTCATCCGGAGAACCATAGATGGTTTCCGCGGCCTGGAGCATCGGCTCGAATTCGTACGCGCCGTAAAAGGCGTACGCTTCTTCAACGACTCTGCCGCGACCAACCCGACTGCCGCAGCCGGGGCAGTGCGCTCATTTTCGGAACCGCTCGTGCTCATCGCAGGAGGAAAAGACAAAGGACTTGATTACGGGACGCTCGCGAAAGCGCTCGCTCGCCGAACCGTAAAACTCGTCGTCCTGTTCGGAGAGAACAAAAACAAGATCCGACACGCGATCCGCAAATCAGACGTGCCGGTACGATTAGCTCGCAACCTTAAAGAGGCGGTGTGCCTCGCCTACCGCACCGCACGACTGCTCGCACATGCCCCGTCCTACGCCGCCGTTGTTCTCTCTCCTGGCGCCGCAAGCTTTGATATGTTTCAAAACTATGCGGACCGCGGCCGTAAATTTAAAAAACTTGTAAAAGCGTTGTAAACATCCTACGGGCGGCCGGGCGGCCGGGCCCTCGCTGGTGCGGCTTCCTGACCGATGTTGTAAAATACCCCATATGGCCTCGCCCATAAACAAAAAAACCCTCGAACACCTGGCCCAGCTCGCACGCATAGAACTTGATCCGCGCGAAGAAGAACGGCTCTTGCATGATCTCCAAAAGATCCTCGACTACTTCGGAGAGCTTCAGGCCTTGGACACTGCGGGCGTGGTACCGCTCACCGGCGGCACATTGCTCCGAAACGTTTTCCGCGACGACGACGAACGGAGGAACACGAACCGCGGCGCAGGCACAGATGCGTTCCCGGAGTCCCGCGGGCGGCTCCTCAAGGTTCCGCCGGTCTTTGAATGAACGCGCCCGCGCCCATGACCTCTCTTCACGAACTCACGATCAAAACGTTCCACGAGGGGCTCCTCGCAAAGAAATTCTCCGCGCTGG
>Ga0209542_10007383_pt1 | contig 20944 bp, 25 predicted proteins | sample RifCSPhighO2_01_FD_184028 | JGI IMG/M metagenome (GOLD analysis project Ga0209542, IMG submission 184028) | Soil microbial communities from Rifle, Colorado - Rifle CSP2_plank highO2_0.1 (SPAdes) (version 2) | ecosystem: Environmental > Terrestrial > Deep subsurface > Rock core/Sediment ... | reverse complement strand
ATCTTTCACAAATTGATAGAGAAATGTTGCGCCATTGATAGCCCCGCCATATCCCGACCCCGATGGAGGGATATTCGCCACGTCGGCAAAATTACCTTTTATATCTTCTTCATATTCATCCCACAAAGGAAGCGGCCACATATAATCTCCCGACTCTTCCCCCAAACGCATAAAAAGGTCCTGCAACTTTTTATCTTTAGTCAAAATAGCAGACGCTCTCTGTCCAAGCGCCACAAGCGCCGCTCCAGTCAAAGTCGCCACATCAACCACCAATCGCGGATTATATTTTTTCGCGTAGGTTAGCGCATCAGCCAAAATGACTCGTCCTTCTGCATCGGTATTTAATACTTCTATGGTCTTACCTGACATTGAACGCAAGATATCGCCTGGCCGATAGCTTGATCCGGATGGCATATTTTCTACGGCGGGTATAAGCCCCACGACATTCTTTTTCAGTTTCAGTCTTGCCGCAAGTACTACCGCGTGTATCACTGCGGCACCCCCCGACATATCCATATGCATTTCCAAAATACTATTTGAGGGCTTTAGATTAAGCCCACCCGTATCAAACGTCACCCCTTTACCCACCAAGACGATAGGCCCGCCTTGACTCGCGCCAGGCGAGGCAGGCTTCTCTTTTCCTCCACCTTTGTATTCCAAGATAATGAACTTTGGCTCTTCTACAGAACCCTGTGCCACACCCAAGACGGCCCCCATGCCGAGCTTTTTCATTTCCTTCTTTCCTAAAATCTTCACGCTGATTTTCGTTCCCTTACACGCCTTTCGTGCTTCTTCCGCAAGCAATTTTGGCGTCATGTCACCACCGGGAGTGTTCGCCAACGCTCGCGACTTGTTTATTTCCTCTCCGATTATTTTTCCCTTGAGCAATCCCCGTTTTACTTTTTCGTCAGCACCCAACACCAACACTTCTTCCACTTCGTTCCATCCATCTTTGGGTCTTTTTTTAAATATATTAAATTCAAAATTCGCCATCTCGCAATTTTGAGCAAAAAGCGAGGCCAGCTCTTCGTCGCCAATAGGCAAGTGCGCAAAACGAAAATCCGAAAAATTGACAGCGATTTTTTTTACCTTATTCTTCTTCGCGATATCAACAACTTGCCGAGCAAGGGTCACCAACTTACGATGAGTCATCGCCGTGCGTTTCCCAATACCTACATATAGTGTCTTTTTACCCTTCCCGTCCTTGATCACTTCTGTTTCTTTTTCTTCCGTGATAACAATAGGAACAACCGACTCTGGAAATGTTGCTGTTTTTGTTGAAAATATAAATCTCATCCCATTTAGTAGTAGGACGCGAACAGGTATTGTCCTCTTCCTACCATAAAATTACCGATAAAAATTTTTGCGTCCGCGATTACTAACGGAACTCATATGATGCAGTATAGTTATTTTTTAACCTTGCGGCAAGAAAAAACCGCCTTGCCTTCCACCCTTCGGCAGAAACAAAACGGTTCTCAACAATTATGAATTCCACATGCATTTACCGTACGACGTGTCTATACCGTCTCTAAACTGATTTTTAAAAGCAATCGCCCGAACAACAAAGCAATACATAAACAAAAATCCCAATCCCAATCCCAATCCCAAAAAAAGCCAAAACAAGATACCGGAAGGAAAGATAACTATCGTAGCCGGTGCCGTAAAGAAAAAGACAGCAGAATATAATCCTTCTCCTATAATCTTATTACCTTCGGAAGGGTTCTGGCGAAGAGCAATATTATCAACCAACAAAATGGAGATGGGAACCAAAAAGGCAAAAGATCCATACTCGATCAACCACCGTGGCAAGCCAACAACCAAAATTAAAAGGATCGGAATAAAACAGAGGTATAAATAAGCCCGAAGTGATTTTCCTTCCAGAAAATCATCAATGGCACCTACGATGGCCTTCATGATGCTTCTCTCCTCTAATTTACTTCTTTCAGAATAACAATATAATATATAATCTGTCAAGTCTTATCACGGCAGTGAGCGTGAAATAAAAAATATTTTCATATTTAACATAACTTGTCAAGAATCCAAAACTATGAAACAATAAAGAAAATGCAACACCAGAAGGACCATACAAAAAAACAGGAACACCTGGAAGGAGTTATTGGGGTAAGCCCTCGTGGAGAGGGCCTTTTCTATGATGAACACAGAAATGCCATTGTTATTGAACGCAACCACCTAAACACCGCCCTTCATAATGACGTCGTCCGCATCGTCGTATCCGGCACAAAAGGCAACATGCGCTACGGAAAAGTAGAAAAAGTTTTGACTCGTACCAAAAGCGAGTTCGTGGGCACGGTTATCAAAGAAGGGAGCGCTTGCTTTGTTGAGCCAACCGAACGAAGAATGTACACCAACATTGCACTCCTTCCTCGCGACGCAAAAGGCATACAACCGGGAGAAAAAGTGCTTGTCTCCATAACCAAGTGGGCCGACCCCCTTAAAGAACCATTGGGAAAAATAATTGAACGCATTGGAAAATCTGGGGAGCACGAGACGGAGATGAAGGCCATCGTTTTGGATAAGGGATTTTGGCTCCGCTTCCCAGAGCCAGTACGTATTGAGGCATACAAAATTAAAGAAGAATATCCTACACTTCTTGCCGAAGAAAAAACTCGGCGACGCACTTTTTTTGACATACCCACCTTTACCATTGACCCCGCGGATGCAAAAGATTTTGACGACGCACTTTCATTTGCCACGCTTCCGAATGGCAATTTTGAAATTGCTATTCACATTGCAGATGTCTCTGCCTTTTTGAAAGAAAAATCCGACCTTGATATTGAGGGCTCACGCAGAGCCACCTCCATCTACTTGGTAGACCGTACTATCCCCATGCTTCCACCAGTTCTCTCCGATGACTTGTGTAGTTTAAATGAAGGTGAAGAAAAACTCACATTCTCGGTCATTTTGGAAATGACACCCGATGCGCACATTGTAAAAAAATCATTTGAGAAAACGGTCATCAAATCAAACAAGCGCTTCAACTATGAAGAAGCGCAGCATATTTTAGATACCGGCGAGGGTATCTTTGTTAAGGAGCTTGCCACACTAAACACTCTTGCAAAAAAGATGCGCGACCGTCGAGCTGAGCGAGGCGCCATTGATTTTGGTGACGAAGAAGTAAAATTTGATCTTGATAAAAACGGTTTTCCGCTTGGTGTCCACAGAAAAGAACGGGGCGATACCCATAAACTCATAGAAGAGTTTATGATTCTTGCCAACGCGGAAGTGGCAGAGTTTATGACGAGCAAAGACCCGAACATAGAACAGACATTTGTCTATCGCGTCCACGACTTACCCAAAGAGGAAAAACTGAACGAGCTTTTGAATCTTCTCTCCGCATTGGGGCACAGCGTCCCCAAAAAGAAGGCGAGCTTTACCGCTAAGGATGTGCAACGCATTCTCAAAATGGTAGAAGGTGAAACGCATGAACACTTGGTACAGATGGCGGCACTCCAGTCTATGGCAAAGGCGATCTACTCCACAAACAACATCGGGCATTTCGGCCTGTCACTCAAATACTACACGCACTTCACCTCCCCCATCAGGCGTTACCCGGACATTATGGTGCACCGCCTCCTCTGGGATTTTCTCCAGAAAAAACAAGTGCCCAAAAAAGAACTCGGCGTGTACGAAGCGCTTTCCCGCTATGCAACGCAAATGGAGATTGCCGCCACTGATGCCGAACGTGCTTCTATTAAGTTCAAGCAAACAGAATATATGTCCAAGCATGTTGGAGAGATCATAAATGGCACCATAAGCGGCGTGACCGAGTATGGGGTCTACGTGAGAGATGACGAGACCCTTGCCGAAGGGATGATGCGCTTACGCGATCTGCGTGATGATTTTTATGTATACAAAAAAGAAGCCTACAGCATTATTGGAGAGAAAACGAAGAGAAAATTCACTCTGGGCGACAAACTTAAAGTAAAAGTGGCACGCGTCAATGTAGAGAAGCGATTTATAGATTACATCCCCGCATAAAAAACCCCGCTCTAAAGCGGGGTTTGTTTTTTTATTATTGTATCTTTATCTGCATAAACGGCTGACGGTGGCCATATTTCTTCCGATACCTAACTTTTGGTTTAAATTTAATAACTGTTATTTTCTTGGCCCGTCCAATTTTTTGAAGCACACCCTTGATGCTCTTCCCGGTGATGTAGGGCTTTCCTACTACCAACTCTTTTCCATCACCCCACAAAAGCACCTTATCAAAAGAGAGCACATCCCCTTCTTTGGGGTCTCCCGAGAGTTTCTCGATAGTAATCATTTTACCCGGAGAAACGAGATATTGTTTTCCACCTGTTTCAATGACGGCAAAGACATTGCTCTCCACCTCAGCTTTTTTTACTTTTGGACCTTTGGGACGAGCAGAAACAGGCGCCTTTTTTGTGGCACCCACCTTAGAAGCTTTTGGAGTTTTCTTTTTATCTTCTGGCATATAATTGTCCTATCATATAGCAAACAGCAAAAAAAACAAGTCCCCGCGTGGTATCCACGCCTTAAATTTACCAACCAAGTACACTCAACAATTCCATGGAATTGTTGAGTGTACCAAAAAAATGGTCACTGGGCGCTACGATGTACCGCAAAAAAGCTTCAGTGCTTTACCAAAGTCTTTTGGCATATTGCGATTAAGAAAGTAAAACACATGCCCTGCCTTTCCTTCCATTCCCAACACATCAAGCTTTTGCAGAATAACAAGATGGTTGGAAGTCGCCGTAAGAGAGATGTTGAGTTTTGCTGCAATGTCCCCAACGTTCATCTCCCGCTCGCCGGACAAAAGAACAATAATCTTCAGGCGGTTGATGTTAGAAAGTGCTTTAAAAATAATCATCCATCTATTCATATTTTTCACTATAGCACATGACCGACCTTCTACTCAACAATTCCATGGAATTGTTGAGTAGACTAAAAACCAACAAGGAGCAGTAAGATAGAAAATAATAGGGGGCAAAACAAAAACCCCAACAAGAGGGGTTTAAGGGAGGATTAAATAATTTCTTTCTTCTTTAAAACAAAAAGGACAACGGCGACAAGAAGGCAGGCCAAAACGATGCCACCCCCCAAACTTAGATTGGTTAACAAAAGATAAAGACCTCCAAACAAAACTCCAAATCCGGCAAAAAGCCCATAAATAAGAAGAAGTACAATTGAGAGGCAGAGACCGACAAGACCAAGAACGACTCCGAAGCCATTCCCAAACATCATTGCCAAAATGGATATAACGAGGGTAATGAGTAAAAACTCAACCATTTCAAATCCCTTGACTTCTATGTTCTGAATATATATAAAAGAAAAACAAATTTTTTGTCAAACAAGCTCGCGCTTTTTAATCCTCTACAAAAGGTTTTTCGAGCACAACCGGCTCAACTCCGGGAGAAGTCCCCGCGATGCGCAGAATATCTTTGTCTATTTTTTTAAGCTCCTTGTGTGCAGTATTGTAGTGGCTTACTGTCGTCCCCAAAGAAGTGCCTAGTTTTTGCATAAACACTTCGTGGCTTTCAATATGTCTCCCAAGCTCCCCCACTCGCTTTATAATCTCTGTTGCCTGCTCTTCTATTTGAAGCGCCTTAAGCCCTTGAAGCACCGTCTGAAGATACGCAAGAAACGAAGTCGGAGAAACAATAATGACTTTTTTGTCACGAAACGCATACTCCACTAAATCACGTGTATTTACCTTCACCGCCCCCACTTGGGAAATAAGAAGGTCGTAATAAATCGCTTCGTGCGGAATAAACATAAATGCAAAATCCATGGTCCCCTCATCGGGCTTCACATATTTTGCCGTTTCATCAATGCGATTTTTCAAATCCTGCTTAAACGCTTTTTCAAACCGTTCCCGCTCCGCTGGGTCTTTTTCTCCCACCAAACGATTATAATTTTCCAAAGAAAATTTTGAGTCAATGGGGATTATTTTTTCTTTTACAAAGACCACCGCATCAACAATGGTGCCATCTTTAAACGGGTACTGCATTTGGTAGCTTCCTGTTGGCAACACATTCTTAAGAAGCGTTTCAAGATAATACTCACCCAATATTCCCCGCTGTTTTGGATTTTTTAAAATGTCCTGCAGATTTTGGAGTTGATCCGCAAAAGAGACGACTTGACGATTGGTCTCATCAAGCTTGGTGAGGCCCTCGGTCACATCGCGGATGAGTTTCGCTGATTCTGAAAGCTGGCCTCGCACCGACTCGTGCATCACCTTGGTGCTCTCCCCCAGTTTGCGGTCAATACTCCGCGCAAGGTCTTGAATTTGATTTTGAAGAAGTATCAAACTTCCATCATCGCTTTTGACCTCTTTCTTTTTGAAAAACAGAAGAAAAAATGCCGCAACAAGCGCACCAAAGAGGGCTCCAATCAAGATGTACAGAAAAAGACTGACCATAGATATGTTTTCATTATAGCAAAGAAAAAACGTATGCTACTATATACAACATATATCACTATGATCCTACACGAAAAGATTAAAGGAGAAATACCAGTAGCCATGAAGGCACGCGATGAAGACGGGCTCCGTTTTGCCCGAAACCTTGTGGCGGCGTTTATCAATGACCTTGTCGCTCGAAAGAAAAAGCCGAGCGACACGCTCACAGACGAAGAGGCACTTACCGTTGTCGCGCGACTTGCCAAGCAACGTAAGGAATCTATAGAGCAATTTAGGGCTGGTGGACGCGAAGACTTAGTGGGCCCCGAAGAAAGAGAACTTGCCTACCTTCAAGCGCTTCTCCCCCAAATGATGAGCAAAGAGGACATACGAAAAATTGCTGAAGCAAAAAAGGCAGAGTTGGGTGTCACTGATAAATCAAAAATGGGAATGTTTATGGGGACTGTCATGTCTGAATTAAAAAATAAGGCTGATGGAAAAGAGGTAAAAGAAATTGTTGAATCTCTTTTTACATAACCACGTCTCGCCCCGTACCGAGCTTTGCCCTGGTATTGGGATGAAAGAGCTCAAAGGGCAAAGCATAATTTTACTTCGTAAAATTTGCTTCCCCAAACATTTTTTGCCTTTAGCAAAAAAGTGTTTTAGGGAAAAGCCGACGGCGGAGATGTAAAAGAAGTTATTGAAAGTCTATTCTAATCTCAACTAATCAAAACACCAACAAAACCCCGTCACTCACGAGTGATGGGGTTTGACAAATGACCCAAATATGATATAATCAAAAAACCTATCTTAGGAGGGCATCATGCTGGACATTCGGGGATTGGCCGACTTGGCCGCCGAAAAAATCCGGGGAGGATATAATGCCCCTCATGCCGCACGGAGCGCCCTGAAAGATCTTGAGATCCCGGCGGAAGAGCGAGAACAGCTTTTCCACGACATCTTGAGCGAACTTTCCAGACGAAGCCGCGCACGGAGAAAAAAGAACAAAACAAAAAAAATAAAGGGTAATAAACCCTTTGATACGTCTTCGCTCGGACAAGACGAAAGCACGCTTTCATCTTGCTCCTCGCTCGCCGTAATAAAAAACGATCCAAAGCGTCTAGAAGAGGCGCTCAAAAAGGAACGGGAAATAGAAGCCTACCGCATGATGTACGAACGCGGTGACCACCTACTCCCCGACCCATAAGCACGGTCCGATTCTCATCGGACCGTTACTTTTTTTCCAAAAAATATAAAAACTGCTCGAACGGTTATCCGTTGAGCAGTGTTTTTCATTTTTAGTAGGCGTCTTTAAGGCGTGACCTTAGATTTGTTTTTGAGAACCCAAATCCCAGTCCATCCATACGCCGAATAAACTCGCCTGTTTTTCCCTCATCCCAAGAGGGGTCATAAAATCCAGACGTAACCTGCATAGAACCAAAGAGCGCGAGCGCATACTTGCCTTTGATACCCGTTGGCGAAGACTTTGAACGAAGGCCGCCAAAACATTCCGTTTCCACCAAGGCACCGGTGCACTTACGGTTATGATACAAATTACCGGCAGGGATAATCTCGCTTAAAGCAACCGCGACATCAATGTCTGAAGTAAAACTCGTACCAGTCAGTGCAAAATCGGAGAGAGCACAGAGCTTGCGCACATCTTCCAGCGAAGACACGGGAACAATCGTCGTGATTGGTCCAAACATTTCCGTATTCATAAGCACCTGAGCTTTTCTTGCATCTTCAAGTAACGCCTCGGTATAAAGAATCGTGGGAAAAATAAGTTCGCGAGGCACGACAGATGCAGTTATTGGTATTGGGTGAGAATAAGCACTAATTATAACTCCGTCAAACAAAAGATCTTCAAATGTTGACTCAATCTTTTCTCCGGCTTCCGGAGTAATCACGGGACCAACATCACATCCTTGCATACAATCTCCAACCTGCAGTCCATCAACCAAAGACTCAAGAGTATCCGAGAATTTTCCTACGATATCAGTGTGCGCCAAGATAACGCGCACCGACGAACACTTCTGCCCCTGACGCCCAATAAAGCTTTTCAAGCATTCCTGTGCGGCATATTTCACGTCGGCGTCGTTCCACACGACTGCTATATTCACACCACTTGTTTCTGCGGATCCAAAAACAAGCGGAGCCCTGCCATGATAACCATTTCGAAGCATCTGGCCATGTTTCTCTTTAATCTGCCAAAGTGCCGCCGAACTTCCGGTAAATGACACTCCCGCAATATCCGACGAAGCAAGGAGCATGTCTACGATTTCGGGCCCTCCGGGCACATAATTGACTACTCCTTCGTGAGAAATACCCAAACGCTCAAATGCCATAACGATGCTTTCATATACCAAGTACCCACACAAAGACGATTTGTTGGAAGATTTTTCAATAATCGCATTACCCATTGCAAGCGCTTTGCATGCCATGTCCATAGGAATGGCCCCGGGGAAATTGAATGGGCAAATGTTCAAAAACACCCCGTGCGGCACATATCGCTTACCATTAAAATCGCCCGCAAATTTTGGTGACGGCCACAATAAATCACAATTCAACTCCTCCAAGTACAGTGCAACGGCAAGCGGGAAATCAACCTCTTCATCGGTCTCCCCTATCGCCTCCATAATGCTTTGGCCTGTCTCATATTGCTTTGCGGCAACCAAAATCCAAAATCGCTCTTCAACTACTTTTGAAATCTCTTGCAAAAGTGCAAAACGCTTCCTCCAATGAACCGTCTGGGAAAAATTAATTGCCGCGCGCCTCGTCTTTGCAAGGAGGTTCGCAACCTCCGCTTTTGAAAGACAGCTTACGTCAGGAAATTTCCCGACGACCATACTCCTATTGGCGGGATTCACAGTAGCATATGTCTTCTGATCAACAGGAACAAATGTTTGTCCACCCAAAATCCAAGGATACTTTTTCCCCAAGTAACTCTTTTCCAATTCAGCACGACCTTTTTCCATTGCTACCCTGACTTCAGGATCACTTGGATTCGGATACACTTTTCCGGAAAACTGCTTCTCTAGCCGTCCGCCCAAATCAGTCACGTCAGTGCCTTTCTTTCGTAAAGAATCTAGCAAAAAAATACCACATCATTTTTGCAAAAACAAGGACTATTGCGGATATGCTTTGACCAAAATAAACCGATACGGCTTCTTCGCCAACTCACCCGCATAGGATACTCCTATGCGGGGAGTTTTTTGTATGTCAGATTTTTTTATTTTCACCCCCCTATCTTCCACCCACAGCCCACTTTTCTTTCCCAATTTTTTAGTATTCAACCTTTTATCAATTTTCAGTTTTTTAGTTAGCCGCCCGGGGCCCGAAACATCGGCAAGCCCTCTAATCAATACCGCGGCAGGATATTCTTTCTCTCCCGTTACCAAGTTAAGCATCCAGTGCATGCCATAGGTGAAATAGACGTAGATAGTGCCCGCTTCTTCAAACATGGGGAAATTGCGTTTTGTCTTTCCGCTCCGTGCTTGGCACGCCAAATCCAATGGCCCATCATAGGCCTCGGTTTCAACAATCATTGAAGCAACTTCTTTCCTGCCGATTTTCCTGACCAGAAATTTCCCAATGAGCTCCTCGGCGACTTTTAATGTTGGCCTATTAAAAAAGGCCCGTGTGAGTATTTTGCGTCTCATAGTTAGACAACATTATACAACATTTTCAAGGGTGTTGCGTCTTTAAAATATTATAGGTTCACGCTAGACTGATGGCAGAAACTCCGCAGATTTTTCTGCGTACAGGTCCTTGAAAAGGCGGGATGAAAATGGCTGAAGATGCTATGAATGCTTTCATTGAAAAACTTCTGAACGAAGGTGTACTTGTGCGCGAAGGGCTTGATGGGCTTGCGCAGAAAATAGCTGCAAAGTTTCCAAAGGCTCGCCGCCAAAGCAAAAATATGCTTAAAAAGCGTGTTGAAAAAATACTATGGCAAGAAGGGGCGTCTGCGAAAAAGCGTGATGAAGCCCTCCAAAGTATTGTCCGCATAAACCTTGATCCCAAAAAGGATTTTCAGTCAAAATTTCCGAATATTCCGCTTGAATTTGTCCTGGCTCGAGCTCGTTGGCATCGTGGCACCAGCCATGTTCGGCAAAAAGACGAGCGATCACTTGTCGGTATCGGCAGAGTTCGTGCCAATAAAGAATTTGGCGACCTTTCAAAATTTGAAATGCCTCAAACTTCTTTTGAGAAACCGTTTGTCATACATTCCTCTGTTGGAAAAGATTGGACATTTATGGTCTTAAACGGCTCAAACATCGGCACTCGACACGGTAGAGACATTGTGGGAAACGTAACTCGCAGAACCCTTTCTGACGCAGATGAGTTTGGAGACAAAGCTATCATTTTAACAAACATCATCGCGCTTGACCTCAAAAAAGCAGGCGGACCAATCCAAGTTGAACGTGCGCTTGTGATGGGCGACAATGTTAATCCAAAAATTTTTTCAAACCCCGTATATCGAGCTACCGTTGAACGCATCATAAAAGAAAACCCGATGGATGAAATAATCTATCAAAACTCGGACGAGCTTTTGGATAATGTGCTTTCCGGTTGGACAAAAATCTGCATCAAGCCAAGTAACAAGCTTGAGTATAATGGACCAATTTTTATTATCTTGGGCAAAAATGAACTAGAGCTTGTTGCCTCTGTTGCTTATTGGGAAATGAACTATTGGACAAAAAGAAAACAACTTGACCTCAGGGTGCTTCTACGAGTTGCCGAAACTGCCATGAAAGATGCGGAAAAATCTCACGATTTTGACGCCATACAAGAGCTTAGTAGTGAAATAGACACACTCCAAGAGCAATACAATAATACCACTGTTTCATTCATCTCAAACCAAGAGAAGCATCGTTACCGAGCACAAGCCCTCGCGCTGGTAGTGCGCAAAATTGAACAAGCAATTCCTAACTCAAAAGTCATCGGGGTGGGAAATACTTACATTGAAATTGGCGGAGAAAAGTTTGAAATCAATATACCAAAACACTCGAAAGTGACCGACGCTCTTCTCGGAAACTACACGAGAAACTATGCTACCAAGGTCTTGAACGAAGAGTTTGCAAAAAATGTGGTGATATGCCATCCGTGGGCATTACAATTTAGAATGACCGTCCGCGAAGCCGACTATAACGGCAAGCGTGGAAGTGCTAATATCTTTGTTGCACCCATTGCAGTTGATGACGAATTCCTCCGTGAGGTATTGAAGATATCAATCGCAAACTCTCATCCCCTCGCAAAAGCTGTCTTCAGCGAACAATTCAAAAGTGGTGTTCTTCGTCTTCACTGTAATAATGGCATCGTAAATGGTGATTCAATTCCTGTTGCCGCACTTGAAGTTTTCAAGAAGTACAAAAAAACGTGCATAAAAAAAGACAAGCATCTTCCTCTTTATGGTCGCGGGCCAAAATATATCTGGGAACATACAGCCACTGACCCCCACTGGGGTGGCAGAGCTAAGGAATTTGTGACTGACAAAGACAGTGGAAAACGTCTTGGCATGGAAGAAGCAGTGTTTCAGATGATGCGTCGTGAGGGGCTGTGTGAAGATGGCCGTATGCCGGTCCACATCTTCGCGACCAATGATGACCCAACACAGGGTCAAAATTTCCATTACCGTACAGAGCCGGATCCTCATCAGCGCTCCTTTGATGATATTGAGAAAAAATTTCTGAAAATTATCGCGGAGTCAAAGACAGTGACTGACTCAGCACAACGTGAAAAAATGCTTGAAGAAGCGGGACGAGCAATTCTCCTTCAGCTTGAGAAGCGCGGTACTGATTTTCCGCATGAACAAATGTTTCAGATGATCAATCGCAACATCATCGCAAATGCTGACGTTTTCAGCGCGATTCTGAAGCGAAATCAAGCAAGCGGTATCATCATCAAGGGTGTTGGTGAATTTGGAAATGTAGACCATGATGGTTTTGACCTACGCAATGTTGGAGCTGTCAATATTGGCTCAGGTAACCATCTGGGCAATACTATTGACGGCGAAATCATTGAAGGTCCTTTCTACGCAACAATGTTGATTAGTACCCTCTTGGCTTTGCCCGATTGGCAAGGAAAAAATGATTTGTTGCAAAGACTTATTAAAGCTCCGCTTTATGGCAACCAGACTATGGGCTGGGGTACAGTTAAAACTCCCAATGGCTATGAATACGGTCTTGACCTACGAGCCACTCCTCCACGTATGGGAGGATGGACTGACCCACTCTTTGGGGCAGTGCGCAATGACCCGAGTCGCGGCAACTATTCGCGAATCTTCAATGGTCGCATGACGCTAAAAACGTATGGCGACAAACATTTCTTCGGTGCCGTTTCAACCAGTTATGCGTTTTATCATATGTGCGCCTCTGGCACCCATACTGATCCGTATGGTGAACGCGGGTTCCCGCCGAACAATACCGGTGTGTCCTTCGTTGGCCTTCCGGCAGATGGTCCCGACAGTGGTCCAATTTTGCTCCGCATTTTACCCTATGATGTCATTAGAGATTTCACGGAAGATAGCCCTCGTCCGTTTGACTGGGAAAGCTTCCTTCCAAATCCTGCCTAATCTATAAAAACAAAGCCCCCCGATTCAAATCGGAGGGCTTTTTTTAATATTCTTCAGAGATTCTACGAATAGTCTCGTCTCTACTTAAAACCAAATCCGGGTCATTCCTTAAAACACGAGACTTCTCTTCTTCATGCATTAGACGAATCGTAATATCTCCAGGTGTCTGCAGAGCGTACATATCGGGCGGAAGCAATACCACAAAGCACGACAATTTCTTTTGAATAAAGAATCTAATTTCTTCTGCAACATCAAACCCCAACATGCCATCAGGAAATGGCAATGCGAGAGCCCCGCCACAGGCTTTCCGCATTTGGTCACGAAGATGCGGGGGCCTACCTTTGGGCTGGTTGGAACTTTCAATAAATTCCACCCCCTCAATGCACCGCGAGAGTCCGCAAAGATGTTCCTCAAGGCCTGTGTCAAAGACATTTCGTGGCAAAGCAAAATATAAACTTCTCGGTCCGGCCATGTAAAATCCCTCCAAAAACTCTGTGCGTAGAATACATTATATTTTTATATAAGTCAATTTTTTTAAATAAGATAAAAGCCTCGCGGAGCGAGGCTTTTTAGCAGGTTCGATTACTTTTTCAATGATTTTATATATTCACTCGTCCACTTCTCATGTTCAAAGGTAATGCGGTGAGCCTCCACATACGGAAGCTTCACTTTATTGTACTCCTTTGGAGACATCCATGTCCGTGCACGCGTTTCTTCAATAGAAAGCACCAAAGATGGGTCGAGCATTGCAAACAATTCTTTTTCTTTTCCGTTGAAGCTCCACATCGTAAATGTCGGGGAACCGCACGAGGGCCCGCTCCGCACCTCAAACACCGGAAGCCCACGGTCAACAAAAAACTTAACCTCCCCTGCAACTCCCATGCCAAATTTTCCGTCAAGGAAACTGAGCGCTACGCAGCCATGACATTCGGGAAGCACCACATCAAAATAGTAGCTCATTCCACCCTGCTTGGTCGGGTCATTCTCCAATCGCTTCTTCCAGTCCGCATAACCAACTTGATGATGTGGCTGATTAGGATTCTCAATTTCCCACGAAATCCCTTCGGGGCCCGGATCAAAGGCTTTTTCCAAATAAGCAACGATATTGCGCTCTAGCTCCGTATCATACACATTCACGGGATGTGCAAAATACAACCGCTTCTTCAGCATGTCCTCTGCCCTCAAACACATCTTCTGCACCAACGATACCAAAGCAAAGAAAAAAGTCAGCTTGACAGTGTTCTAAAATATTTTAAAGTTATCGCAGAACAACACAGGAAATTTTGCCCATGAAAAAGGGTCCGGCATATCCTCTGCTCTTTCTTGATACTGAAACAACCGGGCACGACCCTCTACGGTGTGTCGGCGGCTCACTCGCCATGTGGCACGAAATTATTGAAGTCGGCATGGTGGCAGTTGCTAGCGACACCTTAAACGTCTTGGGTAATTTTGAAATAAAGATAACACCAAAACACCCGGAACGCTGTCTACCAGACCTTATTAATCATTATCCGGCACGAGCAGCACGCGGTGAGTGGAATAATGCCGTGTCGCTTCCTGTGGCCATTAGTGAATTGTTTCTCTTTTGTTCCGAACGCAACGTCGGTCCTTTTGCCCTCATTGGACAAAATTTCTTTTTTGACTGGTCGTTCCTTTCCGTTGCCCTTGCGACATGTGCTGTCGCCGAAGATGAGTGGAGTAAGTTCTTTCACTACGCCAAACTTGATACTCGCTCGATGGCGGTACAAGAATTAGCGGGGCCCGAAGGATACGACCCGAAAGACTACAGTCTCCGTGGAGGACTTTTACAAAAACGCCTTTGCATTCCACCCGAGCCTCTTCCTCACACTGCTCTTAATGGTGCATACCAGGCATATCATCTGTATAAAGCTCTTGCACAGAAAAAATCCGCTTAACAAAGCGGATTTTGTTTTTTTAATATGCAATAGTGTACGTTTTGTGGTGCAAAAATTCGCTCTCTTGTCTTCCATTACTCCACAAATAGGAATCGAGGTGCGGAATAAGGATGGGCTCCTTGCCGCCCTTCCTGCGGTGTATGTTTACCTCATCCAGTAAAAGCTTCACCGCCCGAGCGGTAAGCGCCCTGATTTCAATCTCCTCATCACTCCACTGGGGAAGGGTTTTGCCTTCTAGAATTTTTTGATGCAGAGACGGAACATACCGCAAAACTCCCAATTTTCGAAGCGCATTTGGTACCACATAGTCGCAGACAGGACCAAAATGTTCCGGATCAACAATCAAGGGAAGTGCGCCGTTTGAGGCAAGTGCCCGCCCATGATATATCATCGGCAAAAGTTGTGCTCGTTTAGCAAACTGTAGCTGATGCTCCCCTCTCCACATATGAGCGTCTTGGTAGGCCCAAAAATCATTGAGCAGCTGGTCAACGATCCCTTCTCCGTTGTTAAACAGAAGAAACTTGGAGGCAGAAAAAAGCTGTGAGAAACTTTTATATTTACCCAAACACAATTTCCATCCCACACTGGATAGACAAGCCAACCGCTCTTCCAAAAGAGGTATGGGCGTATTAACGGGTTCAAAGAGTTTTCGAACCTGCTCTATCGTGAGCGCCCCCAGAAATCCGGGGTCAAGAATGGGAACACCTTCGTCCAGAGCACGCTTGAGACACGCGGTCATTGCGTACGACCCTCGCCACACCTTCCCACTTCCACGCGGATACTCTGCATCAAATTTCTGTCCGGTAGCTTCATCAATAAAGCAAAATTGGATTGCATGCTGCACTCCAATAAACTCCACAAATATATCATCGTCACCTTCCGGGAAAACTTCATCTCGCCATGCCGGTATACAAAAATCTGCATCGGCAATATCGGTAGCCACAAATAAGAGTGCGTCTTCATCAATAGATACATAGTGTGGGGAACGCCATGCCGGCTCAAGAGAATCAAAAAGTCTATTCATTTTAAAACCTTTTTGAATACTTCTTACCCGAGAATATCACGTGCTTACCAACTGTCAACAAATACTCTAACAAAAAAGCGGCTGATTATAATCAAACCGCTATCTTTTTTTACACAATCTTTGTCGGACCACCGCCATCATCCAGACAGCTCATCTCGCTCTGAAGCTCCTCAAGACTCCATTTAGAAACTTGTTTATATAACGCATGTTTTTCGTGTGCATCCCGACCAACATTGTCCTCGTGGTCACAAATAGCATCCCGAAGCTTGTACCATTCCGACTTTTCACGCATGGCGCTTCTCGTTTCTTTCTCCTTCTAAAGGAACGACTGTGCCCGAATTAAACGCCTCAAGCATTGCATTCAACGACGAAATCTCTTTCCTCGTCTGACGGATACTCCTCACAAAAAGAATTGAACTGTACAAAAGAGAGCAGAGCGCTGTGAACAATACAATGACGGTAACCCAGTCAATGTAGCCCACTCCCACCCGATAAAAAACAACCGCACAGCCGATAATTCCGAGTATCTCAAAAGAAAACCCGCCATTGCCGTTTTCTTTCTTCATGGCAAAAATCCTTTCTGAATATGTCTGATATGAGTATACCCATGCACAAGCCCCCGTCAATAAAAAAGCCCGAACCAGAAACCCGGTTCGGGCGCACATTTTGCTATGCAAGTACTGAAATTTTGTCGGGTTCTTTTGGTGGTTTCCCGAAATAGCTGTCCCAAAACTCTCTGTCACCCTCAAACGGTTTTACTGAGCCGGTCACAAGTGCAACGGTCTTTTGGCATCCCAAGTACCACAGCGGCCTAAACGGCTTATAAAAGACGCGAATCAATTTAGTCTTTAAACCACTAGGAAGTTCCTGAAGCGCTGTCCATCCCGCAGACGTAGACTCAAGCACAATGCGACGCCTTTTTTTATCAACAAATGGGTGCCATTCACTCCAAAAGTTTTTCTCATCTTCTCCAAATACTGCCAAAAAAACTAAAAGCACAAAGAGCAAAAGTCCGGCTAGAAGCAAAACAAGAAAGACGTTGAAGAGCGCAAAGCTGAACATTTCAATCGGCCTGTAAAAAACTCTGCACTCATACAATCATGAAGGGTGTTGCCACGTCAACCTTTTGGCCGAACCGCAATCCCCCATTTTTCAGGACTTTTGCAAAGCGTCCCGCTCTTTTTAAAAGAAATGACAACCCACACCATAACACTAGGAACCTCTTTTCCATCCAGCCCCGGCACAGGACACCACGGCGCATCTTCTTCCACTATTTCAATGCCTGTAAATACTGTCCCTGTGGGAAAAGAAAAAACCAACATATCTTTCCTGCACTCCGCGTGCTTCAAAAGCTCGTGGGTAAGGACTATCCTCCAATCACGCTTCTCCACGTGTACGTAAAGTTCGTTGGTGCCATCATAACTCGCAGTGATTTCAAAATGCTCCCCCATATCATTGTGCGCGCCATCTTCTTTGTTTTTTCGCGCCACAACAACTGCAAATCCGTCCACGCGAGATGTCGCAACGGGCGATGATTTTTGCAGTGGCACATTTTCTTTCACTATTTTTTTCTTTTGTCGTGCAACCTTTTTTGTCCTCGCCACCTATCGTCTCCCACAAAAATTCTCTCTTTATGCTATCACGCACACTACAAAAAGTAACCTTATCCATGCGACTACAAACACTCTAACATTCTGCAGAATGTTAGAGTGTTTGTGTTATTTAAATTTCTTTACAAACCCAACCACCAACTTGCCATAGGGCGAAAGCGAGTGAGCAACCTGACGCCCATGATACTTTTTATTCAACAGACCGGCATGAACAAGTGCTCGAGTATGCTGAGAAATAGTTTTAAAGTTGGCATGGAGTTCCTTGGTAATTCCTTCTAACGTAACACCATCATCTTTGTGCACTATAAACAATATTGAAATGCGCCAATGATTAGCCGCACCCTTGAAATAACGCTCAAGTTGTTTTGGTGTTTTCATGCTCTTTTGATATAGCGTACTATCAGACACAGTATAACATTCTCATCACAAATACTCTAACATTCTGCAGAATGTTAGAGTATTTGTGGTGGTGCTAGCGGAGTGTTTTGAGGTCAGTGAGAACTTCTTCGGCGTGGAGTTCCGGTTTTACATCCGGATAGATTTTAGCAATCACGCCATCGGAGTTTATGAGAAACGATGAACGCTTGATGCCCATGTATTCACGCCCCATAAATTTTTTCTTCTGCCAGACATCATATTTTTTGAGCATTTCTTTGCTCTCGTCTGAAAGAAGCGTGAAGGGCAATTGGTATTTCTCAATAAATTTTGCATGGCTCTTGGGCGCATCTGCGCTTACTCCGAGCACCACGCATTTGAGTTTTTTGAAATTGGGCCACGCATCGCGAATAGCACACGCTTCTTTGGTACAGCCAGGTGTGTCATCTTTAGGGTAAAAATAAATCAATACCCACTTGCCCTGATAGTCGGCAAGCGAGTGGGTCTTCCCCTCTTGGTCGGGAAGTGAAAACAGTGGTGCTTTTTGTCCGGTTTTGAGCATAGAGTTATAGTATAGCGTAAATTTGAATTTTCTTGACGAATTTTTTTGCAAAGAAAAACCCCCTATTTATTATTCGCCGGGGGGTGGCGAGTTTCGGCTAGCGAATAGCGGCCGAAAGAATGACGTTGACTCGATGGGGTTCGGGACGGGGGTCGACATAAACATTGACGGCGCCTTCCCAAGCATTTTGAAGGGCAACCATCTTCCGCCGCACATCATTTATGCCGCCGAAGCCGTAGGCCTCGTTGAAGAAGACGATTTTGGTGTCAAGCTGGCCGTATCGAAAGAGATTCTTAAGGACATCTTCGTTGGCAAGCCACGACTTGAGCGACTTGGGCGCTCTGCGGAGGAGCTCTTTTTGAGTCTCCTCATCCCGCTTCGTTTGGTCGGTGAGTTTCCGTTCAAGCTCGGTGGCGAGCCCCGCACGGAAAGAAATGGACCTTCCGATGCATCCGCTGATTTCGACAGGAATCATAACAGCACCTCTATGTGTTTTAGGAACTACTTGCAGTGTACTACAAAATATATAAAAAGTCAATAGTTGTCGGTCTATAAAAGATTGACACCCACAAAAGATAGTGTTACTAAGAGTTCAGCTCCTTTCTGTTCGTCACAACAACATAAAGACAAGGTACCGGAATGCTTGCTATCCTCACCATCATATTATGTTTGTCCATGATTACACTTCATGAGCTTGGTCACGCATACGCCATGTACAAGTGCGGAGTGCCAATAAAGAGAATCGGACTTTTGGGAATTCCCATCAAGGGTGTCCCCTTCCTTAAAAAAGAAATCACGCTGAACGGTTCTTTGACAACCCTTGAGATTCACCCTCTCCTTATTGGCGCGTTTGTGATGCCGGAAGATGGCTCCGTTGAATCACAAAGCACATTCAACAAAGTATTCATCTTTGGAGCTGGGCCCATGGTAAATATTTTTTGTGGCGCAGTTCTTCTGGCTATTGCGGGACTGAAAATAGATTCCGTGCCCTTTTGGGGTGTACATGTGTGGCTTCTGGGGTGGATGCCCATCATCGCGGTAACTATCATTATCTTTTTCAGGCCACTCTGCTACTTTGTGGCTCCCGTGGTGGGCCTTTTGGTGCTCTTTCCCCTTGTGTCTGCACTTTTGTCGGACAACATACAGGGAAGTATCGGCGGACCCGTAACGATCGTGAGTGTCCTGAGCGCCGGATATGCCCGAATTCAATCATTGGGAATCTTCGCCGCCATGTTCATTGCCGGCATCCTTTCTTTCTTGATCGGTCTTACCAACTTTTTACCATTCGCGCCTCTTGATGGCGGACGAATCTATCACGCCTACCTTGAAAAGCTCAGCCCTTTCGTGGGTCGCTATTTCTACAATTTCACGTTTTGTTTGTTTCTGGCTCTTATGTGTATTGCTCTTTCAAATGATTTGAGAATCATTTTCTAATACTGTCTTCAAAACAGCGTTCGCTCAAAGCGACTCGCTGTTTTTTATTGCAAAATTCCAACAACATTCCAACATTCTGCAGAATGTTGGAATGTTGTTAAGTTAGAGATTGATGTCTAGAAATTGTTTGAGGGCAGTAAGGTCTTTTTTGTCTTTGTCGTAGTGGTGCGTGGTGATGCCCACCGAATGAGCGCTTTTTATGGCATCTTCATTGTGTTCAAAATAGATAACATCGTCTTTGCTTAGACCGAAGTGAGCAAGCATTATTTCATAATACGCCGAATCGAATTTTTCCGGATTATGCTTGAGAGTAAATACTTCGTAGGGCATCTTGTCCAAACCAAACTCTTTCATCTGCTCATCGTCTGCCCCCGTGAGAATAATCTTTCTGTTGGGATATTGTTCAAGCAAATCAAACATGGGCTGGTAAATACCCTCCCCCACTATGACAAGTGTGTTAATGGCATCAACGAGGATGGTTTTCATTAAGTCAATGATACCATATGCACGTTTAGGGCTGTAGATATTCAAAAAAACTGTGGTATAGTATTCGCACGGCCCTATCGTCTAGTGGTTAGGACACGGCCTTCTCAAGGCTGGAACCGGGGTTCGACTCCCCGTAGGGTCATAGATAAATTTTTAATGCCATGAGGCATTGAAACTTGACTATAATTTTTATATGGGGAGTCGAAGGGCGCAGCCCCAATGGGGCGAGCCGGGGTCGCGAGTACTTAGCAGATTTTGAGCGCAGCGAAGAAATATGCTTAGTAACTCGTGACCGACTCCCCGGAAAACAAGGCAAAAATACCGAGCTGGGGTCGCGAAATTTTTCCGTCAGGAAAAATATTTGTGACCATGTCGAACTGAACGCAAAGCGTTCCTCTTTTTTCCTCAACAAACTTTGGAGTCTAGTAGTGGCCGTCCCCATTATTCTAAAATAACTTTTGAGTTCGTTTGGGCACTAGGGCTGTTCGTGTATTTTTGAATTTTCCGGTAAACTGATTGCTTGCTTTTCTATCCTTAAAAGTCTTTTGAACAATATGTTTCTGTAATTCTTCATATATAAC
>Ga0209542_10007381_pt1 | contig 20944 bp, 17 predicted proteins | sample RifCSPhighO2_01_FD_184028 | JGI IMG/M metagenome (GOLD analysis project Ga0209542, IMG submission 184028) | Soil microbial communities from Rifle, Colorado - Rifle CSP2_plank highO2_0.1 (SPAdes) (version 2) | ecosystem: Environmental > Terrestrial > Deep subsurface > Rock core/Sediment ... | reverse complement strand
TTTCTTAAAACTTCGGAACCAACATTTGAGGTCATAATAAGTATGGTATTCTTAAAATCAACTGTTCGGCCTTTGGAATCAGTTAATCTTCCGTCTTCCATAATCTGCAGCAAGGCATTAAATATATCAGGATGGGCTTTTTCTATTTCATCAAGAAGAATTACCGAAAATGGCTTTCTTCTTACAATTTCGGTTAAATTACCGCCTTTCTCATACCCAATATATCCCGGAGGTGCTCCAATCATCTTGCTAACGGAATGTTTTTCCATATATTCGCTCATATCTAGTCTGACCATCATGTCTTCGTCTCCGTATAAAACTTCCGCCAAAGACTTTGCCAATTCAGTTTTCCCGGTTCCGGTAGGTCCTAGGAATAAAAAGGTACCAATAGGTCTTTTAGGATCGTTTAATCCGGCTCTTGCTCTCCGTATTGATTCGGAAACCAAAGCTACCGCATCATTTTGATTCACCATTCTTTCATGAATTCTCTTTTCCATTGTCATAAGTCTTTCTTTTTCCTCAATATTGAGTTTCTCTAAGGGTATGCCGGTTGCCCTGGACACGACTTTTATAACGTCGTCATCAGTAACACTTGGAATATCTTCCAGTTTTGTTTTTGTCCAAATATCCAAAAGTTCGTTTTTCACCTTCTCGAGATCGGCCAGCTCTTTTTCAAGATCTTTCTTTTTGTCTCCGCTTGCAGCATCTCTTATTTTGTCTTTTATTTGTGAAATATTTTCTTCAACTTTTTTTAAATTTTCCGGTTCTCTTACTTGAGAAAGCCTTACCAACGCGGATGCTTCATCAATTAAATCAATAGCTTTATCCGGCAAAAATCTGTCACTGATATATCTGTCGGACATTTTAACCGCTGTGGCTATTGATTGGTCTGTTATTTTTACCTGATGATGTTTTTCGTATCTTTCCCGCAAACCTTTAATTATATCAATGGTTTCAGAGGTGGAAGGTTCATTTACCATTATAGGTTGGAATCTTCTTTCCAAAGCGGCATCTTTTTCTATATGCTTCCTGTATTCATCGATTGTGGTAGCTCCTACCATTTGAAGTTCTCCCCTAGCTAGAGCGGGTTTTAACATATTTGCCGCGTCCATGGCCCCTTCAGCGCTTCCGGCCCCCACAACTGTATGTAATTCGTCTAAAAAGAGAATAATCTGCCCCTGGGCCTTTACAACTTCATCTATAATATCTTTTAACCTTCCCTCGAACATACCTCTGTGTGATGTTCCGGCTAAAACCGAAGCTAAATCCAAAGCGAAGACTCTTTTGCCCCTTAAAGGTTCAGGCACTTGCCCGCCGACAATTCTTTGCGCAAGTCCTTCGGCAATTGCTGTTTTACCGACACCTGGGTCACCAATTAAAACCGGATTGTTTTTAGTTCTTCTAGATAATATGTGAATTACTCTCTCAATTTCATTTTTTCTGCCGATAACCGGATCGAGCTTACCTTGTTTTGCCAGCTCTGTTAAATCACGACCGAACTTATCCAATTTTGAAGTAGAGGATGCTTCTTTAAGAAGTTCTTCATGGCATACTTCGCACAACGCCATGTACATTTGTCTGCCATCGACTATTTTATTTGTAGAAATTACTGCGGGGCGTTGTCCGCATCTGTGGCAGATAACCATACGTGTATATTAACACAAATATATTAGCACTTGCAATAGTTGAGTGCGAAAGAGGAATAGATCCCGATATTTATAAGATTCATTCCTCTTTCTTGCCATCAAACATGGAATCTCGGGCTTGACGTGCCCGCATTTGAGCATGTTTGATGAAAACTCTTATGTGGAGCCACTTGCTCCACACAACCTTATCAGTTTCCTTCCGGGATAGGTTCTCTTTTCCCCGTGAAAGTTTCTTCACTAAATCAGCCAAGTTGTATCCCACGGAGGCACTCCTTTCTTTTTCAAGAATAAATTCATACTACTTTTAAAAATGAAAAAAATCAAACACTAAAAAATTTGAAATATATTTAATACCAATTTAAAACTAATGCAAGAGAGGACAATTCTAATCAATGCTCCCAAACATCCCCCACAAACGGTTCCGATTTAACAGGAACTTTTTTTATAATCAACTCACCGGCTCTAATCATTTCTTCTTGTTGAATCAATGACCAATCCTGCGCCTGATCTTCTCTCACCTCACAAACCACTTCATCATGTACTGTGTGAGTAACGAATCCATCGACGCCTTCTTTCTTCAATCGATCTTGCATAAATACAAGAGCATATTTAGTAACATCCGCATTTGTCCCTTGTATTGGGTGGTTTTTTGCTTCCCGCTGAATTTGAGATATTTTTCTATTGTATTCCGGATCGTTTTTTTCTGGTATGTTATACCATCTTTTTCTTCCGGCAGGGGTTTTACTCCAGCCTCTACTGACTGCGTTTTTTGCGACGGTATCGAGGAATTTCCGCACATGGGGAAATATTTTGAAGTATTTATCTAAATACTCCTTACCGACTTCAGGTGTGACTCCTATTTGTCTGGCCAAACTGCCGGGTCCCATACCATACATCAAACCGAAATTTATGATCTTCGCAGCCTGTCTTAGGGCAGGATACTTCTTTTTAAAATCAGAACTGTATTCTTTATTAAACATTAAGGCCGCAGTAAATGAATGTACATCTGAATCATTTACAGCCTGGATAAGTTTTTCGTCCCCTGAAACGTCTGCTAAAATTCTCATTTCCATGGAAGAATAATCTGTTACTACCAGTTTATATCCGGGTGCTGGAGTGAAACATTCTCTGAAAGGGGCTTCTTCAGAATTTCTTGGAATTTGTTGTAAGTTGGGATTTTGACATGAAAATCTGCCTGTTGCTGCGCCAAGTTGAATAAAATCCGGATGCAGACGACCAGTCACTTTATTCACTTTCTCCAGCAAGGATTCGCCAAAAGCTGAAATCAACTTTTCATAGCCGCGGTAATCTCTGAGAATTTTAGCCACCGGATGGTCAATAATCGCCAAAATATTGTCTCCAGTGGAAGGAACATTCAAACCCAGTCTGTTATTAAATAAATCCATCAATTGCACTTGTGAATTTACATTTATTGCGTCAACAGAATTTCCGAACAAATCAACTCCATTTGTTTCATAGTATGGCCTGATCGATTCCTGAAACTCCTGGGCGAATTTGTTTCTTTTCTCCTTTAATGACACTATAATTTCTCGCCATTTTGCTACGTTAATAAAAATTCCCCTTAGTTCCATTTCGGCTACTACTCTGGTAACAGCAAATTCCAACTTAGCTATATTAACTAATTGCTCATTTTTTAACTTTTCAACTTGCTGTTCAAAAATCGGAAATAGCATTAAAGTGTCCAAAGCTGAATAAATTAATTGTTGTTCGGTTATTTTTCCTGTGTAATTTATAAAGGTATTTCTGGTTTCTTTTTCAAGATCTATTTCAAGGTACTGATTAACCAAAGTCTTCAAAGAAATCAAGCCCATTCCGCCTTTAAGTCCTGCAGTTAAAATACCTTCAGCTAACATAACGTCAAAAATATTTGCAATTTCAATTCCAAAATGATGCTTTAAAAACCCATAATCAAATTTTCCATTCTGCATTAATTTAATTGTTTTGGGATTTTCTATTAAAGCTTTAAACCTTCCATTTTCTTTTAAATGTAAAACTCTCGTGTCAAAAATATATGTAAAATCAGGTGTCCCAATTTGTATAAGGAGAACTTTACATGTGTAGGGGTCAAATCCTGTTGATTCCGTATCGATTGCGATTATCGGTTCCTTTTCGAGCTTTTCAAGTGCTTCTTCAACGTTAGAATCCTCAGTTATATATTGATATTTTGGATTTTTAGGATCGAACTTCAATTCCACAGTTACATAATACCAGACTTTATTTTATTCAGAAGATTTAATGATTTTACTTATAATTTTATAAATAAATCACTTGTTGATTTCTTCAATAAGTAGCTTTCTTATTGTCTCGGGGTCTGCCTGTCCTCCCGTAAGTTTCATGACTTGTCCGACCAAATATTCGATTGCTGATTTTTTACCACCTTTAATGTCGTTAATTATTTTTACGTTGTTTTGTACTACTTCCGTTATATATTTTTTTAATATATCTTTATGTATAACTCTGGAAGTACTTGTGTTTAACAACTTATCGAATTCTTTAAAAGTCAGACCTCTGGATTCTTTCTTATTTAACAATAAGTTTGCTGTTTTTACAGGATCAGCACCATTTGAAACATGCGATTCAAATTGCGCCAAAAGATCGCGTAACCAGCTATTTGACAACATATCGGCAGTATTTACTGTCAATCCATACTTTGTCATTAACCGTCTCTTTTTTTGCCACGGAAGCTCCGGTAACGAATTTCGTAAACTTTTAATATATTCATCATCAAAGTAGAGTAGGGGAATATCGGGTTCTGGAAAATATCTATAATCATGCGCTTCTTCTTTAACCCTTTGCGATACCGTTGCTCCTAAATTTTCATCCCATCCTCGATTCTCTTGATTAACGACATCTCCTCTCTGAAGTATTTCTGTCTGTCTTTTTATTTCTGCTTTTATAGCTTTTTCCATAAATTTAAAAGAATTTATATTTTTAATTTCAACTTTGTAATTCGGTAGTGCGTCGTTATTTTCCATTTCCTGTGTCCTAAGCGAAATATTAGCTTCCAACCTCATTTGTCCCTTTTCCATGTCAGCAGCGCCTATTTCTAGTGTTACAATCAAATCTTGTATTTTTCTACAAAATTCCACCGCCTCCTGGATTGTTTTAAATACAGGTTTAGTGACTATTTCGACCAAAGGCATACCTGATTTGTTGAAATCTATTAAAGTTTTACCTTTTTCGTGAAATGATTTTGCCGTGTCCTCTTCCAGATGAATTCTTTCCAAGACTACTGAATTTCCAGAATCTAATTCAATCCTGCCCCCCAAGCATAGAGGTTGTTTATACTGGCTTATTTGGAAACCTTTTGGAAGATCAGGATAAAAATAGTGTTTTCGATCAAATCGGGATTCTTTATTCAAAGTACTATCCAACGACAATCCCAATACTTGAGTCTTTTTGATCGCTTCAAAATTAGGTACCGGCAACGCCCCGGGGAGACCTAGACAAACAGGACATACATGAGTGTTAGGTTCGGTTCCGTAAATATTAGTTGTACAACCACAAAACATTTTAGTTTCGGTCTTTAAATGTACGTGTATTTCTAATCCCAATACCAATTTATATTCATTCATATAATTACTCTTGTATATGCATTAAAAATTTAAATTTCTAAGCACAACATGAGAAAGAAAATTATCACCTTCAACTGAAATCATATATGAAACAACTTTTGCTACTTCTTCAGGTTCTATGGCTTTTTGAACATCTCTCAGTTTCCCTGCTTTTTCAAATAAGGTTGTATTCATTAACGATGGATGCAAGCTAAGAACTTTTATTTTATATTTTGATACTTCCTGCCTCAAGCACTCAGTAAAACCGGTTAAAGCCCACTTACTTGAATCGTAAACGGTTCTCTCCGGCTTTGCGGTAATTCCTGAAACCGAATTCACAATTAATATAGTTCCCGATTGATCTTTTATCATCATCGGTAGCACTGCTCTCGTCATATAAACAACACCTAATGTATTAATTTCAAAAACTTTCTTTATATGATCGGGATTATTAGTTTCTAACGGACCTTGTATCCAAATTCCGGCATTATTTATAAGTACATCTATTCTTCCAAATTTCGCTGAAACATATTTTACTGTTTCATCAATCTGTGTGTAGTCAGAAACATCGCAGACATGAAAATTTAAATTTAACTCTTCTGCGGTACTTTTTAATTCACTTTCATTTTCAGAAGATATTATGACTTGATACCTATTTCTTAATTCCGATGCTATTGCTTTTCCTAAACCACGACTTCCACCGGTAATTAAAACTACTTTTTTTCCATTCATAAAATTATTCCTTTAATTAATTTAACTATACCTTAATATTTAATAACCTTAATGCCATTCGAAACGTCTCAACTGCCTCTGTTACAACATAATAAGGCGGCTCATACGCAGCTTCGTGAACTAAATTGTTTCTTATTTTATGAGCTTCCCAAATTTTATTGTACATATTTTTTTCAAACCTATCTTTTGCGTTTTTTAACCTTTCCCCCATCGTTTCCCCATCAAAAATGTCCTTCATTGCTTGATCCAAACTTCTATCGGCCGAAATTAATGCTTGTCTAAGCTGGCTTGGAGATCTTAGTCTTAATAGCTCGTCTATTTTTATCCAATCAGTTTTTATCCTGTCCTCCGTTGGCTGTGAAACGGAATATCGTCGGTAGCCTTTTGCAAATCCCAATAATTTTTTAATTAAATTAAGCATATAATATTCCTTTAATTTTTTTTAGATACCATAATTCTTAAAGTTCAGGAAATTTCTTATGAAAATTCGTAACATCCTGAAAAGCATAAGCCGCTCCCATAACTTTTGTTTCCGCCAATTGTTCGCCTATAAGTTGAATACCAACCGGCATTCCTTCCGAGAATCCTCCCGGTACTGCGATGACGCAAAGTCCTGCCATAGAACCCGGTGTCTGCATTGTATCAGTTAATTCTCCGTATAAATCCTCTTTTGCCCCGATTTTATAAGCAATACTTGGCATAGTCGGACCGATTATTAAATCAACTTTTTCAAACGCTTTTTTGAAGTCTTCGATAATTAAAGTTCTCACTTTTTGTGCCTTTGAATAGTAGGCATCATAATATCCAGAACTCAATGCGTATGAACCCAGCATCATTCTTTTTCTGGCTTCAAATCCAAAATGGTCTCTGGTATGTCCAAAACGAATTCCGTCAAAACGCGCCAGATTAGAGGAAACTTCAGACCTTTGAATAATTGTGTAAATCGCCAGAGAATATTTAAAATCCAGTAAATCTATATCGACAATTTCAGCACCGTTTTCTTTTAGAATTTCTATGCTTTTTAGCACAGCATTTTTCACACCGGGTTCGAAGTCAGTATCAAAATAAGATCTTGGTTTTCCTATTTTCAATCCTTTCAGACTTACTTTCTTAATTTCACTTAAATAATTAGGTACTTCCTCATATGAAGTTGTGGCATCATACGGATCTTTTCCCGCAATCATTTTTAACACTAATGCTGCATCCTCCACGGTTTTTGTCATTGGTCCGGGTGAATCAGTTGAAGATGCCATAGCAATTAAACCATACCTGCTTACTCTACCGTATGTCGGTTTTAATCCGGTTATTCCGGACCATGAAGCGGGACATCTTATACTTCCACCTGTATCCGATCCAATTGCAAAAATACACATGTTAGCCGAAACTGCTGCAGCCGAACCTCCAGAAGAACCTCCCGGCACTCTTTCTATATCCCAGGGATTGTGTGTAGTAAAAAAGTCTGAAGTTTCGGTAGATGCACCATGTGCAAAGGCGTCCATATTAGTTTTACCTAAAATAACAGCCCCTGCTTCTTCCAACCTTTTAGTCACGGTAGACTCGTAAGGAGGAATATATCCTTTTAAAATATTTGAAGAAGCAGTAGTTTCAATTCCTAAAGTATTAAAGTTGTCTTTGCAGGCATAGGGAACTCCCAATAAAGGTTTTTCTTCAAAAGAATACTCGCCATTTAATTTTATTTCCTTATCGGCCGCTTCCGCTTTTTCTCTGGCCAGTTCTTCGGTAACAGTCAAAAATGCTTTTATTTTTGAATCATGTTTTTTAATTGCTAAAAGACAGGCTTCAATAAGATCTAAACTTTTAAATTCACGTTTCTTCAAACCTTCTATTGATTGTAAAACTGTTAATTCATTTAATTTTTTCATTTACTTACTATTCTCGATCAAAAACACCCTTAGTAATTATTAAACCATCAATAGTTTCTTTAGCATTGGACAACGCGGCTTTTTTTGTTAATGTTGCTTTATTTCCTTTTGTCAAGAATACATTTTTCTCACCCGTCACATGAGAAGTTTCTTTAACCTTACTGGTATCAAGTTCCCCTATGACATTCATATAATTTAAGGTATCGGTAAATAAAGCCGAAAACCTTTCAACTTCAGAATCCGACAATTTAAGCTTATTCAGCACTGCAATATGTTTAACTTGTTCTTCGGATATTTTTTGTTCTGCCATACGTATTAGATTATACAACCCGATTTAATATTTCGTGAAGCAAAATGCTCCTACATTTCAAGAAGTCTTTTTATTCTATCTTCTACAGGGGGGTGAGTTTCAAATAAATTTCCAAAAAAACTTGCTTGTTCTCCATGTCTCCCTTTTAGGGGATTTGCTATATACATATGAGCCGTTGCTCCGTTTGCCGCTTCAAGTATTTCTTTGTCAGAGGAAATTTTATCTAACGCGTCAGCTAAACCTTTTGGGTATCTCGTTAATAATGCTCCGGATGAATCAGCTAAGTATTCCCGATTTCTGCTGACTGCTAATTTTATTAAAGTCGCGATTACAGGTGATAAAATTATAAAAACAACCCCTATCAACATAAGTATCCCTCCCATTTCTTTTCCCCGTCTCCTGCCACCTCCATAAAATGTCCCTCTGGTAAACCAATCTGCCAAAAGAGTTACTGTACCCACCAAAATGCTGACAATGGACAGAAGTCTAATATCGTAGTTTTGGATATGGCTTAATTCATGAGCAACAACGCCTTCAAGTTCGAGTTTATCCAAACCGGTAACAATTCCAGAAGTAAAGCAAATAACTGCATGCTGCGGATCTCGTCCGGTTGCAAATGCATTCATAGCTGTGTCTTCAATCATATAAATTTTTGGTTTTGTCATTCCTGCTCCAATACAGAGATTTTCTACAAGGTTATGCAAATATTTATTCTCTTCGGGTGTTACTTCTTTAGCCCCAGATATAGCCAACACTATTTGAGCGGAATTGTAATAGGAGATAAAACTCGTAACTCCGGAGAAAATCAGAGCATAACCGACAAATGGGAGTCCTAAACCATCTCCCCAAAATTCTCCGATAAACCAGCCTAAAATTGAAACAACTAAAATAAATCCCGCCATAATAAGCCATGTTTGGCGTTTGTTGTTATCGATATGATTGTATATGTTCGGCATGAAACTATATTATCAAATTAATCCCAAAAAAGTGTATAATCACAGTAATTGAGGTTGCCATGAGGAAAGACGCCGGTCCCTAACTCATGGTAGCCTCTTTTCAATTAACACATTAAAAATCAACTTTAACAGGTACTTTTTCTGATTCTTGTGCTTCAAAAAACTTTTCAGCTGCAAAACCCATCATATTAGCCATTAAATTGTTTGGAAATACTACAAGTGTCGAGTTATATTCTCTTACTACCGAATTATAAAATTGGCGGGAGTAAGCAATTTTATCTTCCGTATCGCTTAGTTCTTTTTGCAGATTAAGAAATCCTTCCTGTGCCCTAAGTTCAGGATAAGCTTCCGCTACGGCAAATAGCGATTTCAGTGCACCCGTTAGCATATTATTTGCTTCCTGGACTTGTCCGACATCTTTGGCATTCATTAATGCTGATCGGGCTTTTGTTACATTTTCAAATACATCTTTTTCGTGAGAAGCATAACCCTTAACTGTCTCAACCAAATTTGGAATCAAATCAACTCTTCTTTTCAGTTGAACATCTATATGACTCCAAGCCTCTTTTATTTTTACTTTCAACGAAGCCAATTTGTTATAAACACCTACAACGAATAATACAACTAATGCAAGAGGTATAAGCAAAACCAATAATGCATCCATTTTTCCTCCTTTTACAATTTAATGATTATGTGTTGATTCTATCACAATCATTTAGATTTGATAATTCTTACAAAATCTTCCAAATCAAGAGAATTAATAATATCTGCTTTTGTACATCCGCCTCTGCGGGCAACATCAATCCCGTATTTCAAATAATACAATTGATCGGTGGCGTGGGCATCTGTATTAACGATTAATTTGATTCCGTATTCCAGAGCTTCTTTTACTAAATCATCTGTCAAGTCAAGTCTGTTCAATTGAGAATTAATTTCAAAAATTTTATCATTACTTTGAGCGGCTCTAAATACCTTAGTCCAGTCAGTATCGCTGGCTTCCCTCTCATTAATTAATCTTCCTGTAGGGTGTCCGATAATAGTGACATAAGGATTTTCTATAGAATTAATAATCCTCTTGGTTATTATTTCTCTATCCTGGTCGAATGAAGTGTGAATGGAGGCGACAACATAATCCAATTCTTTAAGTAGTCCGTCAGGAAGCGCCAGAGTGGTATCAGCTAAAATGTTTACCTCATAACCAAAAAAAAGTTTCATATCCTTGTATTTTTCATTAAGCTTTTTAATTTTTTCCTTTTTTTCAAATATAATCTTTTCAACCGCTTTATAACCCCGGCTCTGAACGCTTGGAGCATGATCTGAAATACCATAATATTTATATCCCAACGAATGCGCGGTTTTAACCATTTCCTCCAAAGTATCAACACCGTCGGAATCTGTTGTATGGGTGTGAAAATCCCCTTTTATGTCATTAATATTCACCAATTCAGGTGTTTTATTTTTTAAAGCAAGTTCAACCTCATTTTTTCCATGCCTTAATTCGGGAGGAATATACTGCATATTCAAAAACTTATAAAAATCCTCTTCTGTTGAAAATTTGTGAAGTTTATTTCTGTATGTAATACCATATTCCGATAAAGATTTTCCTTTTTCCAGGCTATAGGTGCGCAGAATAATATTATGCTGTTTAGAACCAGTAAAATACTGCATCATCGAGCCAAAAGCTCCCGGATCGGAAGTCCTTAAATCGACTTGAATATCATTTTTCAGCACAACTGAAACTTTTTTATCGCCTTTTGATAAAACTTCATCTATCTCGGTATATTTCATAAAGTGTTCAATAACTTTTTCACTGTTATTTGTTGAAATAGCAATATCTATATCTCCCACTGTAGCGTTTCTTCTTCTCAAAGAGCCCAAAGATTCCGCTTGTAATACCACATCAAGTTTCTTAATATATGAAATCAATCTTTCGGAAATTTCTTCCGCTTGGTATAAAAGCAACCTTTTTTTGGCATTTTTAGTTAGTTTAGCCTCCGTAATTGCATTTAATATATCTTTTTCAGACTTTTCCCCGAAACTTTCCAAATTGCGTATCTGACCATTTTCAGCTGCCTGCTTAACTTTTTCCATCGCATTGCTTCTGTCTGTTAGTTTGAAAGCCATTGCCAGTTTTAAAGCTTTTTTGGCACCTATACCCCTTACTCCAATTAACCCGAACATTCCTTCCGGTAAACCTTTTTTGACCGAATAAAATTTCTCTACTTTTCCGGTTTTAAACAGCTCATCTAAATGAGATTCTAAAGTTGCTCCCACGCCAGGTATCTCTCTCAAGCGTTTTTCTTCCCAAAGGTCATATACTGTAGTAGTTAAATTGTCAATTGCTGAAACAGCATTTTGATATGCTCGAGTTTCAAAAATATTAAAACCTTTAACTTCCATGGCTGATAATACTTCTTTTAATATTCGGACTATTTCTTTATTGGAGAACTTATGGCTTTTATCCACAAATAAATTTTACCATCTAATATTCTCTATTGCTCAATTATTTCGCACTTTTGTGTAATTATTTGATCACAAAATATTAAATGCATTTTGTACTACAAAAAGTAACTGCATCTTGCTTCACAAAAAGGAAAACATAACAAAGTTAATTGTTCTTTCATTGACCGTAAATGATAGAGTTGCTACTATAAGGTACACACGGTTTGGGGCCGTAGCTCAGTTGGTTAGAGCGCTTCCCTGTCACGGAAGAGGTCGCGGGTTCGAGACCCGTCGGTCCCGCCATTAATTAATTAAACTGCATTGATAACTGCCCAGAAAATGTAAATATCGCTTAAACGCGAATTATAAAAGGGGGTGAACAAAACTTCACATGCCCGAAGCAAATCAAACAAACCATAAAGAGTCCAGAGACGGACTAGCGTTAATATTAGGAGGTATATTTATTTTAGGATTGGTATTCGCTACATACACTTATTTCAACAAAAGTTCCGATGTGCAGAATACTGAACTAAGTTCTGAAGAAACTTCTATATTGGACAAATTAAAGAACATAATTTCATCTAACACTGTGCGAGAAGAAGGCGAGCAGGGAGAAGAAGGAAAAGAAGAACAGGGAGAAACAAAAGAAACGGCCGAAGAGGGACAAGCTCAGGAGAAAGATGAAGTTAGTAAAACACCAGGTAAAAACGGAAGTATTTCAGACTTAGGTACAGGAGGACCAACAAATGGAACTAATGGTAATGTGACTAATGAGGTGACTGAGAAAACCGCGTTTTCTGAATTGGCGTGGACACCAAATGATTACATACAAGGAGACATATCTGGATATTCATACACGGTAAAAAGCGGGGATACATTATGGGAAATTTCGGAAGGTGTATATGGCAGCGGATTTGAGTGGACAAAAATACTTGATGCTAACAAAGAAGCAGTAGGTTTTTTGCCGAACGGAAGTCAGGCTTTGATTGTCCCCGGACAAGTATTATCATTACCTGCGCCTTAAAACAAACGGAGAGAATAAAGTGTCTCTTAAGTAAGTGGCAGACGCTCTTAAATGGAATAATAACTGCTCCCCAGTTCTGCAGGTGGGGAGTTGGTTAAGAGATTATTTTGAAACTCAGATTTCAAGGTATAATTGTTTTGTGTTTTCGCGTTGATGCGGGCGTAGCTTAGCTGGTAAAGCGTCTCCTTCCCAAGGAGAAGATCGCGGGTTCAAATCCCGTCGCCCGCTCCAGTTTGCATTTAATAATTTTCCAATTACTGACTATTTGATTTCACAATTATTCCTTGACATCATACCCCATAGTAGGTATATTTTGGATGCAACTGTGTTTTACACAAAATTAATCAACATTACGGAAAACATAGCAAGATCATAAATTTGTAGTACTTTAAAAAATAAAATAGTAGCAATTGAATTGGATGGGTGCAGAAGCATGGCACCTAAAAAAATCCCCAGGAGGATAGGATGAAGAAATGGTGGATTCTACTGTTATTGGTTCCGTTGTTGGTGAGTTGCACAGTGGCGGGCTTCGACAGTCCGGAGGCGGCCATTTCTGCAGCCGCTACGGGGTGCTCCAAAGGATCCCACCCGGGAAGCAAGTTTACTGCAGGGAAATGGGATGACAGGTGTGTCGCTGATTATCCAGCCGACCGAGTTAACTCTGTCACCCACACGTGGCTGGATCGGGTGTGTGACGCATCGAGCTGCACAGAGTGGTTCGAGGTAGTGCCAAGAGACTACCAAGAAGGGCAGGAATCTATCGCCCGATCTCAAAAGGAAGGGAGACTTGAGTCCCTCCATGTCTTGAAAGACAATGTGAAAGATTACATCCAGTAAAGGTCTCTCGGAGCCAGTACCAAGCTTTTCCTGGACTGTCTCCTTTTGAGGTGATTAATTAGTCACCTCAGAAACTAAACAGTTCAGGAACTCGGGAATTTCACCCATCCAATTTAGTTGCTACTTATATTTGAAATATTTTAAGAAGTGCAAATATTTATTGTATAATAACTATCTAAAGAGCGAAACGCCATTAAAGTATGAATATCCGATTTGAATTGAATTTTCAATACTTAATTTAACATGGTTAAAACTTTTATTTGGATTAATATTGTTTATCGTAAATGTCTTCCAAGTAGTTGATTCATACGCTGACGGAAGATCCACATATGAATACCCTTGAGATATTCCATCTTTAAAATAATCAAGCTTCATCCTAAGGTTACCTACTGGGTTATTATATTGTGTTTTAACCTGTGCTCTCACACTAAATTTCCCGCCATTTGTAAGCCATAAACTTTGGGTTAATGATTTATAACCAGTGGAAACAGGAAAAAAACGGTAGCGGTTTGATCCGTCCAAATAAACTAAGGAGTCTGATGAAGTGGAATTTGAAGATTTTAACCAAAAATCCGGTATGTAATCACTGTTTAAATCTATATCAAAATTTCCATTTTTTAAATATTCAGTCAAAGCATGGGCGGAACTGGAATAACCAATCAGCAAAGTGATGAAAACGAAAATCGGTATTATAAACTTAAGTACATTCTACATAATTAATTACACTATAAATTCAACCATGTTAATTTATTTCCATGTAATTCCGCATAATTTCATTACTATTTCAGCCTCTTCTCTTGTACATCCATTATATATCGGTTCTATTGCCTCAAGATATTTCTTAACTATTGCATTATTATCACAAATGTAATTAATTTTTAAATTTTGTTTTACTAATTCCATTCCCCCCATAAAGGATTTAACTAAGTCAATACCACTTTTTTCAGCTAAATTAAAAATCTCCAGTGCCTTTTCCTCCGTGTTGCTTGAAAATGAATTCGAAAGTAATTTCAAGACTTTTAACGGTGAGTGACCGTTTCTAATCATAGATATTACTATCGCTTTACCGACGCAATAATCTAATTCGACTTGAAGAGCAGTACTTCCATATTTCTGATCTCTAAATTCCCCAACTACGAGCCACTTTAATACCTTTTCACGACTAATTGGACCTTGATGCACAAACTGTTCACGTACCCAGTCAATGTATCCTCCATCCTTTTTAATAGAATAAATAACCGGGGGTAATAAGGGTGTTCCAATATCAGCTTTTCTACCCAACAACTTGAATGGGCTATTGTTTACTAGACCTATTAGAGTTTCCTGAGGACTTTCTATAAAACCCTTTTGATTTAATCTTATGGATTCAAGTATTAGCTCACCAAAACCTTCATCAAGAAGAACAGGCACATTAACGGATTCTCTCCACATCCACTCATGAAATAATTCGTGCCCAACCATGGCAGATAATAATGAACCTCTTGCATCTCGTATATCAGATAAATATATGGTTTTATTATATTCGTCTAAAAACCCGCCCAACGCAAAAAACTTCCGACTTCCAATTAAATTAGCTGACCACTCATTCGGTATTATTACAATTGTCTTTATTTGTTTTCTTTGTGCATGATCGGTTTCAAATAATACATTTAATGCGTTAGGAAATTTATCATAGAAAACAAAAAGCTTATTTCTTTCTTCAATCGACAATTTAGCACCTGAAACAATTACCAATTCCAGCATATTGTTTTCAATTATTTCTGATTGATTAACAGATGCTAATGCAGCTGCCTTGAAATTCTTTTGAATTTCATTATCTGAATCCAAAACTTTATCAATTCTTAACTCCAATAAATAAGCTACAGTTTCTATCGTAGTGCTATTTGAATGAAACATAACAAATGTTATCTAATGAATCTAGATCTATTTTTAGCTTTCCGGAACAACTTTATTGGACTTCCTATTTGAGTGGATAAGCATTAAATTTCTAATATAAATCATTGTGTTTAAAACAGAAGCGGTAGTGAAAACTATATCTTGCTGACGAATGGAATAAACTAGTATCATTAAGGATCCGGCAATGCTTAGGTACCAAAAAGCAACAGGAATGACGCTTTGCTTCTTTTTTTCCGATACCCACCACTGAACGACAAACCGCATAAAAAATACAAATTGAGCGGAAAAACCAAAAATTATCCATGGATCCCATAATTTTTCGATTAGCAGTTGAAGCTGTTCCGGCATACTTGATGATAGTAACACGAACCTCTGACCTAGTCGACATTACTATTCGACTTTAATTAAACATCAAAAACCACCCATAAAAATTATGTATCTCTCCCTAAGAATTATTTTCCAATAATCCAATGTCTTTTTGCGGAAGACGCAGTTTATTAGGTGTCATGAACATTAAGGCAAAGGCAACGAAACTTACCACAATTCCGACGATTCCCAATGTAGCTAGGTAACCAAATTTATCTGACAAATAACCAATAATAACAGGACCTATTATGTATGCTAATGATCCCGTAGATAAATTTAACCCGATCAAATGTTGTTTTGAACCATTTAATCTTTCCAGCAAATCACTGAATACAGCCTCATTTAATGGCCACGCAAATGATAATGATAAACTGGATAAAAATACTACTAGAAGCACAGAAAATTTATCTCTTGTAAATAACAAAGTTGCCAGAAAAATACCTCCAACAAGCATACTTGCTAAATAAAGACGTTTCTTACCAGTTCGTATTCCAAGTTTAGAAACGATAATCCCTCCTATAATAATTGGGATCGAGTAAACTAATATAACTATCCAGTCGATATAACTCTGTTTTCCGAAAAGTTCTAATCCCAGCAAACCTCCTATAGTCCAGAATGCCGATTCTACAAATACAAGCGCAATAGAGGCAATAATTAATGTATTTAGCTTCTTATATAATTGCAGCCAATACTTCATTTCAGAAAAAAGATTAAATTTATAAATTACTGATGAGTCCACTTTAAGCTTTTCCTTCTTATCCAAAGTTGCAACTATCACTACAGCCAGACACAAACCTATAAACTGCATTAAAAAGGTAATTAAAGCCGAGTGAAATATACTTAATTTAATAAGCAGACCACCTATAACTGGCCCAAAAATTACCGCAATCTCAGAAATCATATACATAACACCCCAATCTTTTGAATATTGGTGACGTTTGTCCTCTTTTACAACAAATTCTCTTTTTGAAAATGACACAAGCTCAAAATAAACACCCCAAGAAGCCGATGCCGCCAAAAAGAACAAAACTGTCAGAACTAAATTATCATTCAATGAATAATATCTACCTATAGCAGTAAGTAACGGAAATAAAAATGAAACTATAATCCCAATAATCAATTTTGACTTCCAGGTTAAATTTCTAAGCAACTGCGGAAATGAAATATCACAGAAAAATCCCACAAAAGACGAAAATCCCATTATTAAACCCAAAGTAAAGTTTGAAAACACGGATTCCTCGACAATTATGGGAAAAGTATAAGACATTAAAGCGTCTACTAAGTGAAAAATGGCTATCGGAACAGCAAAATAATATATGGCTCCAAAAGAGGAGTGATTAAGAGATTTTATAAAGGAGTACCGCATTATATAAATTATACGTTAACCCATCTTATGTTGTAATATACACATATTGCCAGAGTAGCTCAGCCGGTAGAGCAGTCCCTTCGTAAGGGAACGGTCGGCGGTTCAATTCCGCCCTCTGGCTCCATTGACACTTCGGATAGTGTAAAATTATAGAACGCATATGATTACCAAAGATTACCTATTGAATCTGGATTATAGAAAACTATCAAATCAGGAACTAAAACAAAGGCTTGTCACGCTGCTTCTGATAAATGTACTTACTATCGGGAGTATGATCGCAGCTATAACTCTATTCGGACCGCAGATCGGTGGGATGCTAGCTTTTATTTCCATTCACCGAAACGAGAAAGATAAAGATAATATTACAACCACAACTACCCCTATATTTTCGAACGTTCCAAAAGCTACAAATAAAGAATCTATTACTCTAAATGGAATTGCCAAGCCCGGTTCCGAAATAAAACTTTTCGTTAACGGACCTGAAACTACATCGACCACTGCAGATTCCAACGGTCTATTTACTTTTGTAGATGTGGGATTAGTTGAAGGAGTAAATACTATCTTCGCAAAAGCAATAGATTCAGATAACAATGAGAGTCCCGCTTCACAGGTCATTACAATAGAACTGGATAACAAATCTCCGGATATTCAAATGGAATCGCCAAAAGACGGAGATATCATAAAAAATCTTGATAAAAGGATTATTGTAAAAGGAAAAGTTAACGAAAAAGCTATTATAAAAGTAAACGAAAAGCTTGCAATATTGAAAAATGATTTGTCATTTGAAGCCATTTTGGGAGTTGAGGAAGGTAATTTGGAAATAAAAATAGTAGCAACTGATGAAGCCGGCAATAAAAAAGAAGAATCATTGAAAATCAAGTACGAGAAGAAAAGTTAATATATTCTGCAAGAACCAGGAACAACATCCATAAAACAGTTATTTGAGAGAAAAATAACGAATTTACAAACAAGGCATGAACCATCAATCCTAAAAATGTCACAGTATAAAAGGCGAACTCTTTTGATTTTACAAATAAAACAAAAGGCAGTAGCAGCCCTGTTAAAAACGTGCCAAATCCGATTATTCCAGTTGTGGCGAGCACCAGCAGTAAACTTGAGTCCGAACCGGCTCCGGAATGACCACCCAAAGTATCTAGTGTAACAAAACCATAGTCTAATTGTGCATATCTATATGAGTTAAATCCGACTCCTGAGATAGGATTATCTTTAAATATTTCTATGGCATTCTGCCAGGAAATGAATCGAAAATAAGCTGAATCGGCAGGGTCGGTACTTCCTGCGATTCTGGTTTGAATACGCGGAACGGCAAAGTAAGCTAGAAAGACCAATAATCCTGCTAATATAATTAATTTTGGGGATTTTACAACCCCGTAAATAAAGATAATTACACTGAACATTAACCAGGAACTTCTTGAAAAAGTTAATAGCAACGATACTAAATATAGTATAAATATTACTAAGAACATTTTCTTGGATATATTGCCTTTCAAGTCGAATTTATAATACATAAGCAAAATCAGACACAGATTTATATAGGCTCCTACAAAATTGGGATCGAATAATGTAGATGCCAAACGATACTTATGTGGATCCCAACCTAAAGAAGGATCCAAAACCTCGAAATCAGGCAAAACTATCAATTGCACAAATCCAAAAAAACAAATTAAAACTCCTGATAATAAAATGGTTTTTATTACAATATCTGTTCTTATGACATTATTTTTTAAACTTAAAAATATTAATGTTGCAAATAAGAGATATATGAAAAACCTTATTAAATACGATAATGAGACGAAAAACTCCAGTGAACCAAGTCGATAAAAATTAAAGACCAATGTCGTTAAACCTATGAATCCGAATATGAAAAAAACTATCAAAGTTTTGGGTATAAAAATCCTTTTATTAACCAGAAAATAAACAATCCCCAGCACAACAAAAAGGAATATAAAAATATCGAATAAATAAATATTTACACCTTCCGATTTAGATAAAGAAGATAACTGACCTAATGATAAAAACAAAAAACATGTTATAAACAGGCTTTTAAGCATATTTTTCTTTCCACGCTTTATGGGTAAAGAATAATAACATAAACAATATTAACAATTCCGAAATCCATGTAATTACTGATGAGGCATAAAAAGAATATCTCGGAATGAAGTATATATTCGCGGACACGTTAAAAACCGCACTCACCAGATAAATATACGGTAAAAACTTCTGCCGTCCTAAAGTTACAATAAGCCAAGACAAAGGCTGGGTTAAATAGAATACAACTAGCCCCAGAAATAATATTTTTAAAACTTCGACTGATTGTGAGAATTGTGATCCCCCCAAGATTTCAACTGCTAAAGGAGCTAATATTATTCCCAGTATACTTGCCGATATACCCATACCAGCCAGAATTGTTATAGATTTAAAAAAAGTATTTTTCAGTTTAATCTTTCCTTCCATCATATGTCTCACCAATATCGGATATGCGGCGTTCATAAAAAATGTCGGAACTACCAATGAAACCTCAAAAATCTTATACGGCAAGCCATAAATGGCAACACTTTCAGTATTATTAAGATTGTATTCAGAAGGTAGTCTCATAATCGAAATCAAAATTGAATCGGCTTTAAAATTTATTTGGCTAAAAATAAACATTAACCCAAGCGGAAGCGTTTGAACCAATAATAACTTTATAAGATCTATGTCTATTAAATCCTTAGAGATTATTAAATCTTTTCCCGACTCTTTAAGTACTTTTCTTACGAAAAACAAATTCATTAAAAAGGCACCAATTCCACCTATAACATAACTAAAATTTACTAAATATACAGGTAGTTTTAATACGGTGAAGATTAAAACAAAAATCAGAATTAAAATACTCCCAAATATATACCCAATAGTAGAAAGATCGTATCTTAGCTTAGCCTGAAATATTATATTGGTGGTGGCAAACAAAGCCTGCGTTAAAATTAAAAAAAGGCTTAGGTAAATTCCAAACTTAAGTAGTCCCGAATAAGGGAAAAGCTGCAGAGAAAGAATACAAAATAAAATAAATAGAAAGGATAGTACAACTCTTAATAATAATACATTAACAAAGTACTTAACACTTTTTTCCCAATCCTGTGAAATTTCTCTTGTCGCGATAGCATTAATCCCGAAATCAACAATTATAAAAAACAATGCGGGAAAATTCTGCATTAAATTAAATTCTCCGAATCCCTCTCTCCCGTAAGCTCTTGTTACTATAATAGTGGTCAATATTGTGATAGACATGCTTACTACTTTTCCGATTAGCTGATAAATAGTATTTGAGGCTACCTTTTTAGATGTAGATGATGAAAATGACATATTAATCACACCCGACAGAGGATATCCGAGCCGTCTCAAGTTTTTCAGGATTACCGGCTACCTTCTTAATAGATTTTACTGCATCATAACTCGCGTAAGGTACAAAATCTTCCCTTACCCACGAAAAATGATCAAAAGGCGCTTTATACCAAATTGTGAATGGTGTAACAGCTATTACCCTATCGTCCTTTAACCAATATTTTTCGTAAGCTTTCTTTAAATTATCAGCAGCTTTCATTGAAGGTAAATAAGATGAATTATAAACTTCTCCTTCAGCGTGCGCCCAACCGGTTTCCGTAATAAATACAGGAAAATCTTTATTTATGCCAAATATTCTTTTTAATACATCTAACTCATAGTTATAAGCTCTAATACCATAACGTCCTTCTGTATCAGGATTGCCGCTAAAATTCGGCTGTGGGTATGAATGTGAAGCCCAACCGTCAAGCTTATTGAAAATACCGTCAACTTTATCTTCCATCTTCAGCATAAAATCGACTGCATCCATAGTTGTTGAGGTATTCGAAGCGCTGATATTAAACGCTCCA
>Ga0209542_10007380_pt1 | contig 20949 bp, 19 predicted proteins | sample RifCSPhighO2_01_FD_184028 | JGI IMG/M metagenome (GOLD analysis project Ga0209542, IMG submission 184028) | Soil microbial communities from Rifle, Colorado - Rifle CSP2_plank highO2_0.1 (SPAdes) (version 2) | ecosystem: Environmental > Terrestrial > Deep subsurface > Rock core/Sediment ... | reverse complement strand
ATTTACTGAAATACATGGGTATTCTGACGGCAGCACTTCTGTTTCGCGCAGAAAACGCAATTGAGGTTGGCGCTTCAAAATGAGGAACTAGTCGTCTGTATGAGTTGGTGGTGGGATTGGTGATACCAAGAATTGCCGACACATGTTTGAGCAGACCGGCAACATAAGAAAGTCCGATTTTTGAAATCTCACCATAACCTTTTGGATCATAAAACATATTTTTATTGTTTTTAAAAATACTCTGATGGGTGTGCATACCCGACCCATTGTCTCCAAAAATAGGTTTGGGTAAAAAAACAGCCACCATGCCATACGACTTAGCAAGGTTTCTGGCAACATATTTATAAAGCATGACTTTGTCGGCCATGCTTACAAGCCCATCATAGCGAAGATCTATTTCCACCTGACCCGCAGTTGCCACCTCATGATGATGTACTTCAATTACGACCCCCAAGGATTCAAGCATTGAGACCATCTCGGATCTAAATTCCTGTAGTTTGTCAAATGGAGGAACAGGAAAATAACCTCTTTTAACAGGTATCTTATAGCCATCTTGAGACAACGAAGAACTATGATCTTCGCCAGGTATCTCTCGATTACAAATATTAATGGCTTGCTTATAAGGACCAAGATCGATACTTAATTGATCGAAGACAAAAAATTCAAGTTCAGGACCCCAGTAAGACACGTCGCCCACATTTGTTTTTTTTAAATACTTTTCTGCTTTTTGCGCAGTGTGTCTTGGATCTTTTGGTGAAGGTAAAACACTTTGCGGATCGTAAATACTACAAATACATGAAAATGTTTTTCCAAAAAAAGGGTCTTTAAAAATTGTTCTTACATCAGGCATGAGTAACATATCGCTGTCATATATACTCTGAAAGCCCTTGATGCTTGAACCATCAAAGCCCACACCAGTCTCACAGGTTTCTTTGGTAAATTCATGAGCTGAAAGAGTCATGTGCTGCCAAGTTCCGCGAAGATCACAAAATTTTAAATCGACAAATTCAATTTCTTTTGATTTAATCATCGACAAAGCTTTGTTAAGAGAAATCATAAAAATATCTAAAATTGATAATATGAACAACAATATTTATGACAACAATGTCGTACTTGGAACATTCACAAGCTTTGTGAAGATAGAAAGAAGTTCTCGACTTTGAGAAGTTGTATTAATTATAAACTCGAGTAGCAAAAAATCAAGAGCCAAAAACCATAAGAATAGCCTCCGCGATGTCGCGTTTTGTTTTTCTTTTTTTCATGGCTTCCGATCGTATCATTTCGTATGCCTCCGACTCGCTGAGATTTTTTATTTTCATAAGTATGCCCTTTGCTCTCTCTACAATCTTTCTTTCCTCAAGCGTATTCTCAAGCTTATTCACCTTCCGTTCAAGCACAATTGTTTTAAATGCAGAGGAAATGATCTTAACTATAGCCTCAATAGCTCTAATTTGTTCTTTGGTAAAAATATACGGGCGCTTATTTTGAAGATTTATAACTCCAACAACACCTTCTTTATCAATTATCGGAACCGAAAGAAAGGCTTCATACTTGTCCTCCGGAAGCTCTTTGAAGGCTTTAAAATGTTTGTCTTTATAGGCTTGTTTATTTAACGTCACTGTTTTTTTTGTTTCGGCAACCCAACCCGTTATTCCTTCTCCTTTTTTGAGCGCAATCCTACCAAGCAATTTTGAGTGAGGTTTTTTTGATGCGATTAAAATAAACTCTTTTTTAGAACGGTCAAAAAAATAAATAAAGCATGAATCAACGGGTGTTATCTGCAAAATCAAACGAATAAGTTTTTTTAAGAAGCCTTCAAAATCAAAACTTTTAAATATAGTAAGTTCACCCAAAAGATGAATAACGCTGTAGATCGATTCTTGTTTTGGCATTCTGTATTATAATGAAGGTCTGTTAAATAATTCCCGCATTATTTCCGATCATTTTCCGCAATGTTTGTTGAATGAAGAAACTCATGAACAATGGTCTCAACAAAAAGAAATATTGGAATAGCTAGTAAAATACCTAGAATTCCGCCGATTCTACCACCTAAAATTAAGGCAATCAATGTAAGTATTGGGTTTAAACCGACGGCTCGCTTCATAATAATCGGGACTATAAGACTGTTTTCAAACTGTTGTACTATGATATAAAGAGCCATTGCCGAAAAACCGCTGAAATATGACGAGCTAAAACCTATGATTATGGCGGGGATAGAGGAAATCACCGGACCAATATTTGGCACCACTTCAAGTAATCCAGCAAACACCGCCAAAGGAAGGGCGTATCTTATGCCGATGAGATTTAGTCCTATAAAGGTAAATAGGCCAACCACCGTCATTAAAGTCAGTTCTCCCCAAAACCATGAAGACATCCTTTTTTCAGCTTTGGATATGATACTGCCGACTTTTTGAGCTGTTTTTATATCAAAATAGTGTTTTAAAAATTTATCAAGAAGGTTTTCCTCCAATAAAAAATAAAGACCAAAAAAAAGGGTTGTAATTATAAAAAGAGTGTTTGAAAATATTGCCGAAATAAAACCAAATATATTGTTGGTTGCGTTTGGAACAAGAGCACCTAAATCACGAAGGTCAAGATATTTACTTAGATAAGGTAGCGATTCTTCGAGTATAAGTGGTAGGATCCTAAAAAGATTTGCTGTCTCAACAACTATAGGTGGGACAATCAAGAGAATGATCATCACAAAAACAAATATAAACAGGAGATATATTATTATCACTGACAACGGGTGAGGAATTTTTTTGTTTGTCAAATAAACAACTCCAGGACGAAGCGCGCTCATCAATATGAAGGCTATTAATAATGAAAAAATTAGATCACGAACAAACCATAACAAATAAATCGTGAGAGGAATTAGAGTAAAAAAAGCAATTGATTTAAAACTGATAGATATTGAAACCTTATCGTCCTTGAACATAAAATTAATTATACATTATCTAAGCTTCATGTAATCGCACCGGCATAATAATATGAATAAAGGAGTCGTTTCCTTTTGTTTTGAAGACTACAGGAGCGTCCGGACGGAGTATCTCGATTATTATCTCTTTTGTGTTTATGTGATTTAAGAAATCGACAACATATTTATAGTTAAACGCCACTTTTTGAGCTTCTCCCTCAAACTCAATATCCTGAAATGTCTCGTTGTCTCTACCTCCTTCTTCTTTTGGTTTTAGAGTAAGTCCGTTCTTTTCAAACTCATATACGATCACGTTTGAATAATCACGAGCAAAAATAGATATAAGTTTTGTATTTCTTAAAAAATCATCTTTATTTAAAACGGCTCTTGTTTTATATTCGCTTGGTACAACACGTTCGTAAGGAGGAGCCTCGCCGTCAATAAGGCGCGAATAAAACTCCTCGTTGTCTATATCAAACAAGATAATCTTTTCTTTCTGCGAGTGAGTAAACGATATTCTTTTAGCATTTATTATAGCTTTGAGTACTTCCTGTAAAAAATCGGCCGGTATAATCATCGAAGAAATTACGCCTTTTCTTTTTTCTTTAACCAACGAAAGTCTAAATCCGTCAGTCGAAACAATTGCAAGTTCATCGTCGGTTGCCGTAAAGTTCACTCCGGTTAGAACAGGCCTTGCGTCGTCAGTTGAGGCGGTGAAGAGAATAAAAGGCAGATTGTCGGTCAGGAAGTTTTTATTCATTTCCTGACCTTTTTCTTCAAGTTTAGGTGGAAACGGAAAATCTTTTGATAATATTATCGGAAACGTGCCTTTGGTTTTTTCCTGAATTATCTCAATCTGCTTTTCTTTTAAAACTATCGATACATCTCCTGCTTGTAATAATTGTAAAAACTCAACCATCTTCCTTGGCTCTATAATAACGCCTTTTTCATCTGTAATTACGTTGGTTGTATTTAAATGAGAATGATAGAAGATCGTAAGATTAGTAGCATATATATCGACCTTATTTTTGTTAAATAACAAATAGACTCCTTGAAGTGCATCAGATATATTAAGTTTATCTGAAGTAAATTTACTCGCAGTATTTAAAATATCTAAAAATATATCTTTATTGAGTTTTATCATGATTTTGTTTCGTATATATTATCTAGTAGTATTAGAGGCTGTGCATAAGTGTATAAAAAATGACCTAGATTTTCAAGACAAAGTAAAATAAAAAAAAACACTGTTTATAGTCCGTGGAAATCATGTTGATAAACTAAGGCTTTGGACTATACTATCAATCTCTCCTTTAAAACTACTATCTCTCATCAGCATATTTTCAATTTTGGAAACAGCATAAATAACGGTTGTGTGATCTTTCCTTTTAGTAATATAAGCAACTTCTTCAAGATTTAGATCAAGTTGTTTTCTTAGTAAATACATTACAATCTGGCGTACAAGCGCAATCCTACTTACGCGCGATGTGCTTTTTAGGTGAGATTGTTTGACGTTGTAAAAAGTACAAACTCTTTTTATTATGTCTTGTGGATTCAGTCTTTTCTTTGTTTGTTCTTTGGTGTTTTGAAAGAAATTTTCAACCACCATTAAATCAATGTTTTTTTGACTGTCAAGGGCGCGAGCATAAAGAGACAACAATGTCCCTTCAAGAGAACGTGTGTCAAGCACGGTTTCGGCAATCGCGTTTGCCGCCTCAATATCAATCTTGATATTTTTTTCACGAGCTTTAATAAGTAATATAGCTGAACGCAGCTCAAAGTTTGGTTGTTGGATGTCTACTATAAGTCCACCAGAAAAGCGAGAGCGAAGGCGGTCTTCAAGATTTCTTATCTCATGTGGTTGACGATCTGAAGTGAGCACCACCTGTCCACCTGCAGAAACAATGCTGTTGAAGGTGTGAAAAAACTCTTCTTGTACCGTCTGCTTACCGGCTATGAATTGAATATCATCAACAATGATGAGTTTAAGTGAGCGATATTTTTTTCTAAATTTCGGTGTGTTTTTTTCACGAATAGACTCAATAAGGTCGTTCATAAATCGTTCACCTGAACAAAAAATTACTTTATTTTCCTTGTTTTCATTTAGGATGTTATGGGCGATTGCCTGGGCAAGGTGTGTCTTCCCAACACCGACACCACCATATAAAAAAAGCGGGTTATATGAAGTTCCGGGATTTTGTGCAACTGCTTGTGAGGCGGCAAAAGCCACCTGGTTGGTCGTTGACACTGCAAAATTATCAAAGTTGTGATGCGTATCAAGGCCAGCTTTTCTAAAAACGTCTTCTACAGAGGGTTGAAAGTTTAACAAAGGCATCTCTTTTGTTGTTTTTTTCTCTTTTACAACAAATGAGAGTGTGATTTTTCTACCGGCATGTGCCGATATCATCTCTTCAAGCTCGGCTTTTTTATTGTTGATTATATATTTCCTTGCCCCATCACTATCACAACTTATTATTATCTCATCATTATTCATCTCAATCGGAATTAGAGAGTTGATGATAGAGTAAAAAATACGATTTTTATTTTTTAAATCACGATTTGATTCGAGAAACGACTTCCAAAAAGACAGCTCCATAATAGATATTTATATAAAAGAGAATAATTTGTGGATAACTTATCCACAAATAATAAACATATTAACAACGATTTTCAATAGTATATTTTTGATTTTTTGACTAGAAATTTTGTATATTTAATTACATAACATGAAAAGTCTTAATTTGTTAGATTTGTTTTTTCCAAAGATCTGTGTTGGTTGTAAAAAATTCGGAAGTTATTTATGTAAAAAATGTTTTATGAAACTCGATTTTCTCAATCAAGATCGTTGTCTGAATTGTTTAGCTCCAAGCCATCTTGGTAACACCCATAAATGGTGTAAAAAAGAGGAGAGTCTTGATGGAGTGTTGAGTTTGTGCGGCTACAATAAAACCGCACAAAAAATTGTGTTTGCCGTTAAGTATCAATTACAGTATGGGATTTACGAAGAGGTTCTTTCTCTTGTGCCGGAGAAAATTACCCAAAAATTTATTGAGTTTAAAAATACAGTTTCTAACTGCTGTTTGCAAACAATCCCGCTTCATAAAAAAAGAAGGTTTTTACGGGGTTTTAATCAGTCTGAAATGCTCACAAATTTTTTTTCCAAAAAACTCGATCTCCCGATCATCAACATTGCTAAAAGAATTAAAAACACCACACCACAAGCGTACATTAAACATAAACATGAACGTATCACAAACATTAATAAAGCTTTTCATATAGATAAAAAACAAAAACTCATTTATGACACCATGATTTTAGTTGATGACGTTTGTACAACCTCAAGCACAGCAAATGAACTAGCAAAAGAGTTAAAAAAAATTGGAGCTAAAAACGTCTATCTATTTAGTTTTGCCCGTGGTTATCGGTAAAGAATTGAATTAAACATTGCTTGTGTTATAATTATAGGACATGGAATTTAATAGAATTATCTCACTTATATTAGGTTTTATTGTTTTAATACTCATTTTTGTCTGGGTGGGGAGTAGATTTCGTTCTGCCACACGGGAAAGCACACCAACAACAAATATAAGCATTACTCCAACTCCTACAAAAGGAGAAAATAAAGGGTGGAATCCATTTGGATTTTTATTCTTTGGCGGAACTAAAACGCCATCTCCTTCTGTAACAAGTAAAGTGACGCCTAAAGCAACGGTCACCGTTTCGGGTGAAGTAGCGATTGTTAAGAAAGAAACAACAAATCAAACACAGGTTGATTATCACAACAACAATACCGGTCAGACTTCTGAATACAATATAACCGGTGTAAAACAAATACCTTCAACAGGTATTGCTACTATCGCTCTACCGGTCATGTTTTCCGCTTTTTCTTTGGGAGTATATCTTCGTCGTAGGTTTTAAAATGAACTCAAATTTCTATTTGCGTTTTTTTAAAATTCCTGTCATAATAGACGCTGTTATACAGTTGTATAATTATTAATATGACGGGAAAAGATATTTCAAACCTCAAAAATAAAGCTATTGATCTTGCAATAGAACAAATAAGAAAACAGTTTGGAAAAGGGGCGATTATGAAGCTTGGAGAAAACCCGATTTCCCCTGTTGCAAAAATACCAACAGGCATACTTTCTCTTGATGCGGCTCTTGGAGTAGGCGGAATACCAAAAGGGAGAATTATTGAGATATATGGACCGGAAGCGTCAGGAAAAACCACAATTGCTCTTTCTCTAATATCTCAAGTACAAAAAGACGGTCAGACTGCGGCTTTTATTGATGCCGAACACGCTATGGATCCTGCATGGGCACAAAAACTCGGAGTCCATCTTGATCAATTGCTCATATCGCAACCAGATACAGGAGAACAAGCTCTGGAAATCACAGAGACATTGGTCCGTTCCGGAGGTATCGAACTTATAGTTATTGATTCGGTTGCGGCACTTGTGCCGCGTGCAGAAATTGAGGGAGATATGGGCGACTCGCAGATGGGACTACAAGCAAGACTTATGTCTCAAGCTCTTCGTAAGCTTACCGCAGTAGTTTCAAAATCAAAAACTACTATATTATTTACAAATCAATTACGACTCAAAATAGGAATAATGTTTGGCAATCCCGAAACGACTCCCGGTGGGCTGGCTATGAAATTTTATGCTTCGATCCGCATGGATGTACGAAAAATTCAAACAATCAAAAAAGGCGATGAGGTGACAGGTGCTCGCATAAGAGTTAAGATTGTGAAAAATAAGGTCGCACCACCTTTTAAAATCGCTGAATTTACTATAAATAGCGAAGGAATAGACAATCTTGGCGCCATGATCGAAACTGCCGTCAGTCAAGGCATTCTTGAAAAAAGTGGCGCTTTTATAAAATACAAGAGCAATGTTCTAGGACAGGGTATTGATCAGGCTAAAGACACCATTTCTCAAGACAAAAAACTTTATGAAGAAATTCATAAACAAGTATACGAAAAATTCATCGACTCAAAAAAACAACACAAAAACCACTGAAAATGTCATGGACAGAAAAGAGCAGTATAACAAACTATATCAACGCTCTTTAAGAGTGTTGAGCTCAAGACAGCGTACAGAGAGTCAAATACGTGACTACCTCAACCGAGTTGTACAAAAAGAAAAAATTGACTCCGACCTCATTGAAGAAGTTATCTCCCAGTTAAAACGTGTTGATTATATTAATGACTCCCAGTATATAAGTGATTATGTAGATATACGGACAAAAAATAAACAAAAAGGTAAACGAGGACTTATTTACGAACTACAAAAAAAGGGTATAAAATCCGACGCTATAAACACCTATTTTGCCAATAACAGCGTTGACGAAGAGCAACTTGCCAAAATGGCGCTATATAAAGTGTGGGGAAGATATCGTGGTCTAAATAAATTTGATCGTTACAAAAAAACCACCCAATATTTATTACGAAGGGGTTTTGATTACGAGGTTGTTAGAAAAACAATTGAAGAATTTGAGGAGAGCGAGTAAAATAGTATAGTTAAAATTTTTCAAGACAAGATAATTTCTGATTTGATGTTTCAATTTTTATCCTATGGAAAACACATCTTTGTAACACAAAGTCAACTTCTTTATCAGAAAGATCTTGCTTAATAAAAGTACTTTTATGTTTCAATCAATATTGAAAAGTCTTTTTCGAAAGGAAAAAGAGGAAGAGCTAAAAAAAACAGAAACTAAGGCCAAAGAGATAATCCTAAAAGCCAATGAGGAGTCATTAAAAATCAAACAAGAATCCGAACGTCAGGCGCGAAGCGTGGTTAATGAAAGTATCGAGATAGAAAAGCGCCTCGCCAGAAAAGAGCAGCAAATAGAGCTGCATGAAAGAGAGTTGCGCAGTAAAGACCAACGCGTTGAAGAAAAATTAAGACAGGCAGACCTTACTAAAAAAGGATACGAGGAAAGTAAAGAAAAAATTTTGGTTAAGCTTGAGAAAATTGCGCAGATGACCAAAGATGAAGCACGCAAACTACTGCTTCAAGCATGGGAAGATCGTATGAAAGGAGACATTGCCAAAAAACTTCGCGAATCTGAAGAAGAAGTCAAAAAGCAGTCTACCGAAAAGGCAAAAGAAATTCTTGTTGACGCGATGCGATATGGCTCAACGGATTATACTGCGGAGTACACTCTTTCGGTTGTCCAACTACCAAATGACGATTACAAAGGTAGAATTATTGGTAAAGACGGACGAAATATTCGCGCTTTTGAACTCGCAACCGGGGTTGATGTTGATCTTGAAGAGGAAGGGATAATCAGACTGTCATCGTTTGACGCGGTTCGTCGCGAGATCGCAAGAATTTCTTTGGAAAGACTCATTAAAGACGGACGTATTCAACCACAAAGAATAGAAGAGATAGTAAAAAAAGTAAAACATGAAATTGATCAAATCATTATGAAGGCAGGGGAAGATCTAGGACATAGAGTTGGAGTGTTTAATTTGCCGGTCGATGTTGTCCGTCTGCTTGGCTATTTTAAATATCGTTATTCCTACGGTCAAAATATGATCACGCACACTCTTGAGGAAACCAGGATTGGTGTGTCACTTGCCCACGAACTCAAGGCCGATGTCAACACAGTGAAGCTTGGTTGCCTGCTTCATGATATCGGAAAGGTAATTTCCGACAAAGAGGGCTCGCATGTGGATTTGGGTGTTGAGCTTTTGAAAAAACACAATTTTCCCAAAAAAGTAATCGATTGTGTTGCGGCCCATCATGAAGACATTCCTTTTCCATCAGTCGAGTCGGTTCTTGTTTATATTGCCGATGCAGTTTCAGGTGGCAGACCAGGCGCACGACATGAAGATTTTGAAGAGTATCTAAAACGTATCAAAACCATCGAAGATACTGCCAAATCTCACAAGGGCGTACGCGATGTTTATGCCCTACAGGCCGGTCGAGAACTTAGAGTGATGGTTCAGCCAAACGAGATTTCAGATGACGAGGCTAAAATATTAGCAACAAAACTCAAAGACGAGCTTGAAAAAAAATTTGAGGTTTTCCCCGGTCAAATAAAGATCAGCGTCATACGGGAGTTCAGGACAGAGTCTATCGCAAAGTACAATTGATATAGATTGTAACAATAAGATATTTTAAATAAGGATTGACAAGATGCGATAAACAAACTAAGCTTTATGGCAGATAATAATTATATCCTAGTCTCATGCTCTAAACATGAGAATGCCTAGAAAGGGGGTGACACTAAATGACAAAAGCTGATCTTATTGCTCAAGTTGCTAAAAAAGCCGGTCTTACCTCAAAAGCAGCAAAGGACGCGGTTAATTCTGTTTTCGGAACCGTTGCCGACGCAATGCAAAGAGGAGAAAAGGTTGTTGTAACTGGTTTTGGCACCTTTTTAGTACGAAGTCGCGCCGCTAGAAAAGGACGCAATCCTCAAACTGGTGCAGAAATCCAGATCCCTGCAACCAAAACTCCAGGCTTTACTGCTGGAAAGAGTCTTAAAAGACGAGTTAAATAATAACAAAATCCCGCCAGATATAAGTTTTATAATGATTTATAAGGTTTATATCTGGCGGGGTTGTCTTTTTGTTAGGAAGTGGTAAAATGTCACAACATGAAAAGCCTTATATCAATTTTAATAGGAATTTTTGTTTTAGTTTCATCGATAGTGGTCTTTCATGTTCAGGCGCAGACTGACAGTTTGCAGCTTGAACAACCCGAAGTTATTTATCCTCTTCCATATCCAGGGTTACTCACCGATCACCCTTTGTATCCCTTAAAAGAATTACGCGATAAAATTCTCATTTTTACAACACGCGACAATGTAAAAAAAGCACAATTTTATCTTCATCTATCTGATAAACGTATGGCGACTGCTTTACAGCTTGCCCAAAAAGGTAAAGAACAGCTCTCAAAACGCGAACTAATTAATGCAGAAACCTATTTTTTAAAAATTTCACCTCTGCTTAAAGACGCAAAAAAACAGGGTAGTAATTTTTCCGAAGATTTTGTTATCAAACTCCAACAGAGTAATGCAAAACACAAAGAGGTCATTACAGATGTAATGAAAGATCTAAATCAAGCAGAGATAAAAACTTTTCAAAGCATTCTTGAGATGAACCAGCAAGCGACAAAGGAAATTGCGGGTTTATAGCTTTTCCTGCCAAGACGATCTGCATTGATTTTTGTGGAAAATATGGTATATTAAAAAACACAGTAAAGAAAAAAAAAGGAGGACAGTTAAAGTTGATGCCAAAAAACTCTCAAAACTCAAAGCAAAATCAATCTACAAACTTGATGGAATCTCTGCTTCAAAAGAGCACCGTGTCAAACATACATCAAGGAGCTGAAATGGAGGCAAAGATATTAAATCTTTCACGAAGGAACGTCCTGTTTGATGTCGGCGCCAAAGCACTGGCCGTGCTTGGTGAGAAGGAGCTCAAGGAGATTTCGACATATTTGCCATACCTTAAAGAAGGAGATGAGGTAAGGGTGCGTATTATCGCAGATGAGTCTCGAGAAGGATATCCGGTTGTTTCAATGAGAAAATTTTTTGAAAAGGGGAAATGGAATATCCTCGAAGACAAGAAAAAGAAAGAAGCAGACATTGAAGTCATTTGCGGCGAATATGGCAAAGGTGGAGTGTTTATAGATTTTATGGGGATACGGGGTGTCATTCCCAAAATTCAGCTTACGCAGGATTTTTTGAGCACTCCGGGAAAACTTGAGGGTCAAAAAATAAAAGTCAAGGTGCTTGAAGTTGATGAAGTAAAAAACAGACTGGTAGTTTCGCAGAAAGCTGCTGCACTTAATATTTCTCAAAAACAACTTAGAAAACTTTTTGACAAAATCAAAGTTAACAAAACATATGATGCCAAGGTTTTGGGTATTTCCGAGTTTGGCATCTTTTGCGAGATCGAGGGAGTTGAAGGTTTGGTGCATATCTCTGAAATTTCTTGGGAAAAGGTGACCAATGCTTCGGTCTACGTCAAACCCGGGGACACGATCAAAGTATTAGTTGTCGAGAAGAATGAAAATGATCTCAAGCTCAATCTGTCTATTAAACGATTATTGAAAGACCCATGGAAAGATATTGAAAAGAAGTATCCCAAAGACAAAGAGCATGAAGGTACTATAGTCCGTCGTGAAAGATATGGTTACTTTGTTCGCCTTGAGCCGGGAGTCGAAGGCCTTATCCATGTAAGTAAACTAACAGGTGAGGAGAACTTCGAGATAGGTAAGAAGGTAAAAGTCTTTGTTGAGAGAGTCTCTGATAGAGACAGACGCATGAGTTTGATCCTCCCACAGACCGAAAAACCGATCTTCTACCGCTAATTTTTAAGAGTGAATTTGGAAATCCATTCTTTCATAATTTTTCTGCATTCTTCCGGCTTCATAAAGTAACTATCAAGCTTGAGTGGTGAAGCTAATATTTTTCCGCCTCGTTCCTCAAGAAATTTCATTAAGACATCAATACCTCCACAAAAATGTGCATATGTTGCATCCCCAAGACCCATAAGCGCTATATTTTTATTTTCAAACGATTCTTTCTCAAATTTTTCCATAAATTTGATGAAGTTGATATGTGGTTGTCCTTCGCGATCACGTTCGAGCCAGCTTGGAGTCGCAAATATATACAAATCATGTTTGGAGAAACTATCCGGTTTAGCATCTATCGCGTGGATAATGTCGACTGCGTGATTCATTTTTATCAACTCTTCTGCCATAAACTCAACTGCGGTTTTGGTCCCTCCAGAGTATGTTTCGTAAATAATAAGTATTTTCATACTTGATTTTGTAACTTATGTAATCTTATGTTACATTAGGACATTGTCTATTAGCAAGTCATGAGATATCAGTAAAATATTTATAACCTGTTTGAAATAATTATGTTTAAACTATTTATCATAGAATCCATAGTTATTCAACTTTTGGGAATATTTTGGTTTATCACCGATCCCCGTACCGTTAAAACAAGGATTGTTTTTATTTTTAAAAAAAGCTTTCACGCTGTTTATTATCCAGTAATATTTATTTTTCAATTCATTGTTTTAAAAATTTACCCACAACTTTTATTGCCAGGAGGAATTTATTTACAGCCAATTGGTATTGGTGTATTTATCGTGGGAGTTATACTTGCAGTTTGGGCAAAAGTTGTCATGAAACAATCTTGGGGAATGCCTGCGCAACATAATATTAAAAGACAGAGTTCTCTTATCACTAACGGTCCATTTCAGTATTCGCGCAACCCAATTTATATAGCGATTTTTCTTTTTGGATTTGGCTATTTTATTTCGCTTCGCAGTTATCTTGTATTTACAATGATCATCCCTTTGGTTTATTTTAATTCTGCTGTTTATAAAGAAGAAAGATTTTTGGAACAATATTTTGGCAAGGAGTATAGAAGATATAAAAAAGCGGTTAGAAGATGGTTGTAATTTTAAGAAGAATAAAATATTTTATGGAGCTCATAGTTGATTTACATATCCATTCCCATCATTCCCGAGCAACTAGTAAAAACAGCAATATTGAAGGCTTGTATTACTGGGCAAAGATAAAAGGTATTAATGTTCTTGGAACAGGTGATTTTACTCACCCTGCCTGGTTTGCGGAAATGAAAGAAAAGTTGGTGATGACCGATGAAGGTCTTTATAAACTCAAAGATGAAATTACCAAAGAGATCGACAAAACCCTCCCACAATCGGTACGGAATAACCTCATTCGTTTTGTGCCCACAGTCGAGATCAGTAATATTTATTCAAAAGGAGGAGCTGTTCGCAAACTGCACAATGTGGTTGTTGCCCCAAATCTCGAAATAGCAGCTAAAATCAACTCCAAGCTTGACCGCATCGGTAATCTGAAGGCAGACGGACGTCCGATCCTCGGCATGGACAGCAAACATCTTCTTCAGATCACTTTAGACTCTCATCCAGATAGTCTTTTTTTTCCGGCGCACATCTGGACGCCATGGTTTGCGATGTTTGGCTCAAAATCGGGATTTAACTCTATAAAGCAGGCTTTTGAAGATCTTGCTCCTGAAATAAAGGTGATTGAAACTGGACTTTCTTCTGATCCTTATATGAATTGGCGTCTTGACGAACTGCAGAAAGTGACGGTAATCTCCAACTCCGACGCCCACTCACCGCAAAAACTTGGACGTGAGGCAAATATTTTAGCTTGTAAACCTATTTATAAGGAGATAATCAAGGCGATAAAGACTAATAACGATGATTTTATTGGCACAATCGAGTTTTTTCCACAAGAAGGAAAATATCATTTTGATGGCCACAGATTATGCAATATAAGTTTTTCTCCCGAAGAAACCAAAAAACATAAAGGGATTTGCCCTGTTTGTCATAAACCGCTTACAGTTGGCGTTGATTACCGTGTGGGTGAAATAGCCGATCATCCCGAAAGTTATAAACCTGCAAAGCATAAAAAAGTAGAGTATATAATTCCCTTGGTTGAGATAATAGCTCAAATGCTTGGAAAAAATGTTCAGACAAAGCCGGTTTGGGCAGAATATAAAAAAATTTATGAAACGCTTGGTGAGGAGTTCAGTATCCTGCGAAAGATTTCCACGGATGAAATAATGAAAGGTGGATTTGTAGAACTTGCTCGCGTGATCACACGGATGCGAAGAGGAGATGTGTATATTGAACCGGGTTACGACGGAGTGTATGGAGTCATCAAGTTTTTTAGAAATGACATAGAGCGGCAGCAGGCAGGCCCACAGATGAGTTTGGGATTATAATCTGCATGTGAATAATCTTAATCCAAAACAACAAAAAGCAGTTAAATCAGACGGCGTAGTCGTCATCATCGCCGGTCCCGGCACCGGCAAAACCAGAGCGCTTACTGCAAGGGTAGAATATCTTTTGACCGAAAAAAAAGCCGGTCCAAAAGAAATTTTGGCTCTCACCTTCACTAAAAAGGCGGCGGCACAGATGAAGGAACGGCTGGCACATTTAAAGTCGTTGCCTTTTATCGGTACCTTTCATGCCTTTGCCTCTCAATCAATCCCAAATAATAACTTTCGCATCATTGATCAGAAGGAGCAACTTTCCATACTTGAGATGCTCATGATCAAAAACAAAAAGAGTTTGACTCAAAAAAATTTAAAACAGCTTCTTCAGGAAATTTCTCTGTCAAAAACCAATCGTGATTTACATAATAAAAATGAGGTATTTATTCTCTATAACAAATTTTTACAAGACAGTAATTTACTGGATTTTGATGACCTATTGTTATTACTTTATAAAACGATTAATACAAATGATGATTTTCGCTTTGAACATGTTCTTGTTGACGAGTTCCAGGACACCAATAATTTGCAGTACGAAATAATCAAAAAGTTAGCAAGCTCTCACCTTTTTATCATTGGAGACCCGCTGCAATCTATATATACCTTTCGGGGAGCAGATTCGACTGTTTTTGAGAAAATCAAAGAGGATTTTACGGGTTATTCGAAGATTATTTTTGAAACCAATTATCGATCCACACAGAGCATCATTGACACGAGCACTAAATTATTTGCGGGACAGACTCCACTTGAGTCGGCGCACAAAAGCAGTGGTTTAATCCAGCTCGTGCATACGGCAGATGAGTACACCGAGGCAGATTGGATTGTCAATAAGATCAATGAATCAATAGGAGGCACCGATCTTTTACAAGCTTCAGATTTTTCAAAAAATAAAAACCAAAATCTTAGACTTTCAGATTTTGCCGTTATATACAGGACTCATCATGTTGGCCGAGTCCTTGGGCAAAGATTTAGCCAGTCCGCTTTACCTTATCAAGTGATAGGTGGAGATTCGCCTTATGATCAAAAAGAAATAAGCTTTATCATCGGAGTGTTGAGATATATTTATGACAAGAATAAAGAGATTTTAGACTCTGTTTCAAGGTCGGGCGGTTCCGACAAAAAAGTTATCAAGATAGTATCCACATATTATGATGCTCTAAAAAAATTGTCAGAAAAGCAAGAAAATGATCCTTTATCTACACTTATCCACAAAATAATGGAAATATTTAACTTGAATAAAAAAATAGCTCAAAGTCAATCTAAACAAAGAAACTTACAGCAATTTATCAACAATTTATCGCAATTTGAGAAGAAAAAAAATCCGCTTAAAAAGGTTATCGACTATTTAGATTATCTAAAAGAACATGAGTATTACGATCCAAAGGCCGATAAAGTTGCTTTAATGACAATGCACGCCGCCAAGGGACTGGAGTTTAATACAGTTTTTATTTGTGGATTTGAAGAAGGCTTGATACCTCTCTTAAAAAAGCAAAACCAAACAGATTTAAATGAAGAAAAGCGCCTTTTATATGTTGCCATAACAAGGGCAAAACAAGATTTATATCTGTTTTATACAGATAGTCGCCAGCATAAAAAAGTAACAATTTCCAGATTTTATGAATTATTAAAAAACAAACAGCTTGAAGAAATCGAGGACGCTGCCATCGAAAAACAAAAAAAACGTAAAGAAAAATGGCTAAACAAAAAAAGTCAGATGGAGCTGTTTTGATTATTTAAAACATCAATATTCATCAACCACGTAGTCATAAACGGTTTTGGAAATATTGGCAATAACCTCTTCGGCGTGTGTTTGATCATCTGTTTCTGAAAGTATAGCAATAATGTAATTTCCGTTATCTGTATATACAATACCTGCATCATGATTGAATGGCGCGAGTTCTCCCGTCTTGTGGGCGATTTCTATGTCCTCCGGTAGATGTCTGGGTATTTTATCGTTAAGTTGTTGTTTTTTTAGGAGCTCAAGCATCGCTATTGAAGATTTTTCATCAATCAATTCACCTTTATATAAAAGTTCAAAAAATACACCTGTGTCTCGTGCCGTTGTTGTAGGTATGCCTATGGCATTGTCACCAATTGAAGAATGATTAAGTTTATAACTTTCCAGAAGATCGCTGACGTTGAATAAACGAATTTGTCTCCCCAAAATAAACGCGGAGTAATTTCCCGAAATCGTTATCATTTCATTTAGAGCATCAAAAACTGTATAACTAACTTCATCATCCATATCTTTGGAAGGGTCAGCCGATTCTGTGGCAATCTTGAATTGTTCATTTAACTCTGCAATTTTTGCTGTCATAACGTGCTCCTTATCGAGTTTGCCCTGTTTTATCTGTCGATAGGTTTCTGCCATAACCCAAAGCTTGTAGAGACTGGCTGTTTGAAATTCTCGATCGGCATTTAAAACAAAAGTTTTTTCACTTTTTAAATCCTTAAAATATATTCCATAATCACCTTGTTTATTATTCAAGATTTCAGTGATGTTTTTTTCAAGTATTGTTAATGTCGAGGTAGGAGAAGGTATTTGAGTAGGCAATGGCTCTTGCGCGCTTGGTTGGGTCGAAATTTGATAAATTTTCCCAAAAGAAATGGAAAAAATAAACACCACAAAAATAGATACTAGAATAACCAAAAAATACATAAATTGATTTAGTAAATGCTTCATGAATTTTAACTCAATATCGACAAGTATAAATTTAATCTATTGTACCCAAAAAAACATCATAATTAGCAAAGAAATCTTGACAAGGAGTATATCGTATGATACTATCATACTTATTAAGTTTTTTATTGTTATATGAGTGCTATTGAAAGAATGGAAGAAAAAATGTTTCGTTATGCAACTGATGTACGTAATAGAAGCGGAAAAATTTTATCTATACCCGATAATAACAGTGAAGTTTTAGTCTTTCCTTATGAGAATGGTGATAATCAACTGCCATTTAGACTTGAAGTTCAGGACAAAGGACAACACGGGGCAGTTATAGAGGTTGATTCAAGTCAGCATTATTCTTTTAGAGGGACGAGATCAAAACATTCAGGATCAGAGTGCGTAACACCCGTCAATGTGCCAGTAGGGATTATAGGGCAACTGTTCGCTATGGGAGATGAGACTTGGGATAAAATTCTGTTTGAGGGAGCTTTTTATCATGACGGAACTCCCTTAAGAGATATCACTATACTTCCTAAAGGAATGATTTAAAAAAACTTGCTGCCCAGCCTCGATTCGAACGAGGATTAGATGGTTCAGAGCCATCGGGCCTACCATTAGCCGACCGGGCATTTGTTAACTATAGTTGGTTTATTCTACCACACGTTCGTGTCTTTGCAGAAGTCCAAATAATACCGGCAAGAGGAGTAAATTTTGCTGTAAGGTAAGCCAATAATGATCAAAAAGTCCGGTCACGACGACAACCATCATTACATTTCGGGCAACTTCATTGTTCCACAACCTTTTTAAAAATGGAAAAATCATGACTCCTGTCAAAAAAGTTAAGACAAGTCCTGCTTCGGTCAAATACAGCAGAAAAATATTGTGAACTGGTTCAATAAAAACATAAGAAAAAGGGTTGGGAAAATTACTTTCCGCAATTACATAGTTTCCTATGCCAATACCTTCCAAGGGATTGTTTATAAATATTTGTGTAGCATGGCTCATCAGCAAAACCCTTTTTTGGATAGTATTAGGGTCGCCTTTAAACATCAAAAACAAACCAGCAATTATGATCATGGAGACCGCCTTGCCGATAGAGCAGATCTTGCAAGTTTTATAATTTTTAAATCCATACAAAACATAGGCCACAGCAAGGAGCAAGATCGTAATTTTGGAGAAACTCATAAAGACTAGGATAGCTGTCGCCGCAAGAGTCAAATTTTTTAACAGCGGAGTATTTTTATATGCATTATTCCACAAAACAAATACATGAATTGCTAAAAAAAATCCCGCAAGTGAGTTTGGATGAGAAAAAGACCCATACGGTCTTAAAAATTCGACTCCGTTGATAACTATTTTTGCAATGCCGGGAGTCGAGATGGAAAAATATCTTTCACCTAGGAAATAAAATACATTTTGCAGTGATCTCTTTGTTAGAAACTGTGCCAGTACCAGAACTACCTGTATCGTTGTTGAAAACAAAAATATGATAAGTAGACGTTTGGGTTTGAGGTTGATTTTTGAAAAAATCAGGAAAAGTAAAAATATTTCAAGATACTTAATTGATTTGTATATAGTTACAAGAGGGGAAAGAGAAAATATGACGTTGATCACAAGAGTAATTATCAAAACCGATGATAGTTTTGTTTTAGGCAAAACAATATTTTTGTAGTTAGTAATTATGAGAGCAACTGCAATTATGTCGGTCAGATACAATGTCGGATCAAGATAATCGATACGTATGCCGTCGATAAAAGCATAAGAGGGGAAAAAATGTAGCCCAAGCTGGATGGGAAGTAAAAAAATAAATAGATAAACAAGGATATTCGGCAAATTTTTCATAGCCATGTAATTTATTGTACTTGTCTGCCGCTTAGAGTTGCCGATGATAAAAGCGGCAGGAGGTCCATGTACGTTCTCGGTTTAAGAACCACAAATAATGAAGGTTTATCATAATCAGGTCGATCACGGCGCCATGTTTGAACCGATGTATTTGAAACGAGATTACCGTTGATCTTAAGAGGGTCGCTCGAATTAGGATTAGGGAGACCAACGAGATTAAAAGCAAGATTGAATCCATTTGCGATAAGGACTGCGTTTATTTCTTCAATTGACGAATGTATGTTGATGTTTCCAGTTGCAATAAGCGCTATTGATTGACCCGAAGTATTTATGGTTTTTATACCACCAACATCGGTCCCGGAATTATTTCCAAACCTCAAATTGCCATTAACCACGAGAACGTATGGTCCTGCTGGGCTGGTTACGGGTAATTGAGCTGTTACATCAAGGTCGCTTCCAGTATCGTAGATATAAACTCTATTTGGCTGTGTTATCTGGTTTATATTGCTTATTTCATCTGTCGAACTTTGACTACGTAATACTTCAAGAAAATTACCTAAGTTTGACAGGAAGGAGGAGTTTGGGAAATAACCTCCAATCCTCCAGTTTGTGGACGAGATCTTGCCGACTCTTGGATCTGTTGTTCCTATATTGTCCGATCTTTCAACCTCCAGTAGTTCGTCTCTGTTGCTGGAGACGATAAACGTGTCATGGGTCAGAGTGGTCAGGCCGGGATTTGACACATTATCAGCATCTATAATAGGATACACCTTGCCATTATCGTCAATGTCATCGTATTTATTTACTAGTGCCGGATAAGTTGCAGTAATATTTCCCTTCTTATGAAATGAGCCGTCTTTAATTTTGTACCAGCCTGAAATATTGAAGTTAGGATCTTTTTCAATGGTAAAAATTGTATTGATACCCTTTCCGCCACCATCATGGAATTTATTTATTTCTATATAACACGATGCTTCTGACAATTTAGTAAAGCCACTTAACTCGTCAGAAACTGGAATAGGATTGCCCAATGCATCAAGAACAAGTTGACCATCATCATCTACAACAAATTCTGAGTAGACAATATCACCATGTTCATCGAAAGAAAAATCAGTTGATGTAGATTTTGTAAAGTTACCTGGGTTTGCGTTGCTTAAATCTGCTATTCTTCTGCCTTTTCCTGCTTTACATAGATACCCCAGTGGAGCACGAAGACGTATTTCAAAGCTATTGAGTTCGCGTCTGTCCCCGTACATCCAGAATGAGGCTGCCCAAGCACCCGCATAACGTGGTCCGATGTTAAAAGGATTTGTAATTCCTTCGTTGTAAAAACCCTCATTGGCGTCTATGATAAATGCATTTATTGAGTCATGAAAACCTTCGGCTTTGCATGATCCATCAAGGCAGGGTTTCCCGCCGCTAAATGGGCCTATGCAACCATCATAGTCCAGGGCACAGAAAGGATTTACATTAGTTAAAGGTTCATCCGGGTCGAATCCATCAGCTAGCTTACAGTAGGGGTTAACTCCGCCATTTGGAATTCCACCACCCATGCCTTTTGCCATATTTCCTGTAGCTAGAATATCTCTGTTATCATATACAGTTCCATGACCAGAGTTATAATAAACAACGTGAGGATACCAAGCTAAACCATTGCCACAGAAGTGATTTGACCAATACTCCTCGTATCCAACGGAATCTTCAATCCAGATATTCATAGTCC
>Ga0209542_10007379_pt1 | contig 20952 bp, 22 predicted proteins | sample RifCSPhighO2_01_FD_184028 | JGI IMG/M metagenome (GOLD analysis project Ga0209542, IMG submission 184028) | Soil microbial communities from Rifle, Colorado - Rifle CSP2_plank highO2_0.1 (SPAdes) (version 2) | ecosystem: Environmental > Terrestrial > Deep subsurface > Rock core/Sediment ... | reverse complement strand
TCCAGGTTGGCGTACGTCAGGGTGAGGTTGCTGGTCTTGATTCCGGCCGCCACGTCGTCAACCGTTGCGCCGAAAACGCCGTCGGCATTGAAGTATGCCAGCAGCATAAAATCACCGTTGAAGTCCGCGAGGTCGTTATTGGGATCGCTGTAGAACATGAGTGTGTTCAGGTCGGTGATGGTCAACGTACCAGCGACTTGCAGCGCGCCGTTGTAGGTACCATCGTTGTTAGTGCCGCCGACATCGAGTTTTGTGCCGCAGATACCTGCAGCCGGCGCACTTCCACCGCTTTCAAGCTTTGCACATGTCGGCGCCGCGTAGGAGACGTTGGACGAAAACCCGACATCGGGTTGGGCTGATGATATTCCGAGCAGTGCGGCTTCGACAGTTGTTCCGGCGAGCAGTGTCAGCCCCGGCAGGACAAACGCGAACCGAAACCATCGACCAAGGAATTTGCCATTCATTACTTTACTTTTCTCCTCACACCGTCCCGGTACTTGGTCTCCGTTATTATTATAACGATCCGTTATTTAACGAAAAATAATGCCGTTTTATCTTCGTTCTCAGCAGATCAGCACCTTACTGAAACCGAACAAAAAACGGCAGAGAGTAAATTCATACTCCCTGTCATTTAATAGTTTCCCCAAAATTAAACTTGCTTGTTATTAATCTCCTCCGAACTCCGAATCCATTCCGGACAAGGGTAAGGGTGCGGTCGTACTGACCGCACCCTTCGCCTTTACCGATTATTGTTATGTCTTACGACCATGACAGTTCTCATGCTGAATGTAAGCCAGCTGCGATCTGTCTTAGGCCTTCTTCTTGCGACGCGCCACGCCCACCAGACCCAGCAGACCGGAACCGAGCAGCCAGACGGCGGCCGGCACGGGCACGTTCACGTTGAAGTTGGCGCTCTGACCCACGAACGGACCGTCGATCATCTTGGTGCCGTGGTAGAGGTTGGTCTCGTCCGGCGCCGTCGTGCTGCCACCCGCGGTCGAGATGGTGGACGCCGGTGTGTCGACGGACACCATGTCCCACACCGTGTAACGCGTGTTGCTGAACGGGTTGGGGACGGTGTTGCAACCGGCGGTGGTCAGCGGCGCGGCGCAGAACGGATCCGGTGAAGTAGTGCTGCCGACCGGATCGCCGCCAGTGGCATCCCACGAATCGTTTAACTTCCACAGGTTCACCACGTCGATGTTGGCGCTGGTGCTCCAGTCGAACAGCATGTGCGCGCCGATATAGCCGGTGGGGATGGTCAGGGTGTACATCTGGCTGGCCGTGCCGGTGCCGGGCGTGGGGTTGCCGGGAAGGGCGGTGCTATCGAACACGTAGGTGCCGGGCCCGTAGATGTTGACGTTCTTCGCGGTCCAGATCTTGCCGAAGAACGGGGTCGGCGAGGCCAGCGTGGCGTTGTAGGTGCCGTCCGTGACCACCGCGGTGCGGAGCGTCTCGTCCCAGGTGAAGGTTGTGTCGTTGTTGCCGCCGGTCAACAGGCCGGTGCCGCCGAGCATGGTGAAGTTGTTGCCGGTGGTGGTCACGGTGGGAACGTAGGCCGCGTGCGCCGCGCCGGAACCGAGCGCCATCATGACCGCCGCGCTTAATACAGTTTTCTTGCTAATCATTTCAATATCTCCTCCAAAGTTGGGTTGGTTACGTTAATCCCTCGAGTAAAACATCTTTCACTTATTTCACTTAATTGCCTGCGCCGGGCGATCCCGGCCAGACCAATAAGACCCGAACCGAACAGCCACGCCGCCGCCGGTACCGGGACGGGGGCCGATGCCGCATCGTTCAGGCCGGCGTGCGTGGCGGGAGTGAATGCCACGGCAGCCAGCAAGGCAATGCCGCTGAATCGGGTGGCGGCTTTTCTCTTGCCGGCGGTGATGGCATCTGAATAACGGTTATTTGACTTTTTCATGATGGCTCCTTAACTAGTTTGTTATCAGCGTTTCAGTTACTTATTTCGTTGTTGATCGGATAAAAATTAAATTAAATTACGTTGTGATCGTGGGCCCCTGCGTCGCGCGATGCCGATCAGCCCCAGCAGACCGGAGCCGAGCATCCACGCCGCCGCCGGCACGGGGATTTGTGAGACTGGCATCGAGCCTGCGAAGTAGGCGCTCGTGGTGCAATTTCTTCCTTCACACCAGTTACGCCGCCCGTCATCATCGTCGTTACGCCACCTGTCATCGTTATCGTTACGCCGCCCATCATCGTTATCGCTGCGCCGCCTGTCATCGTCGTCGTCATCGTCGTCGTTACGCCGCCTGTCTACGATCCGGCACCACTCGAAACCTGCCACCTGCGCGGCCATCAGCGAGTCAAAATCACCGAGCGTCACGCCATCCACCGTAAAGCTGAGTTCTTCCATACGGTTCTTGCCCTTGCCCTGCAGGCGGATATCGAACCTGCCGAAGCCGTCCATCCGGCGGTTTTCCCTGACGCGCCAGTGAGGGGGAAGACCGGTCACCTCACCCCAAGCCTCGCCGTCAAAACTGAAACCAAATTTCTGGATCCCGAAGTGATCGCCCTTGATGCCATTGAACCAATCAAGCGTATTTACGACGACCTTCACGCCCCCCTCGATCTCGTCGAGCGTGACAGAAAGATAGTCGGGGTCGTCGGGCCCGTCGGGCAATCGATTGGATTGATCCAGGAAAAACGAAACGCTCGCGGCATGAGCGGGCAGCGCGGCGAGCATCAGCGCGCCGACAAACGCATACCACAGGAATCGTCCTGCTGTTCTTATGCAACGGTAACAACCCATAAACTCCTCCTGAACAGCGTTTTTCTGGCAGGGCTTGCGCCCTGATTGTTTCTATCCTTCGAGTGATGCTCCTTGTTGCTGCTCCCGGTTGTATTCCCGTCAAACACCGGGATTGAAAATTGCCGCGCGCTCGCAATCTCCCGAACGTCAACCCGGATTCTTTTTCCCCGCCTCGATAATCTTGAGAACGGGTTGGGTAACTGTCAGATCGAGGGTGTGTGGCGCGGAAAGGATCGCCACCAGTTCACTGATGGTGTGAAACGGGCGTTTCTCATCTTCCCCGACGGTCTCTACCAGACCGACCAGGTTCTCGGGGTTTTCGGCATCCCGCCGATACAAGCGAACGATGTAGCTGTCCATCTGCTCCTCCATTTGGGTAGTAGTTGTTTTCTTCTGGGGTGCAGATTGCAGGGGCGTGACATACAGATAACTTACGGATTGAAAAAAAAGTGGAACACGCCACGGCGTCCCACACGCGGGCGCATGGGCCGGTACTTCAGAAAATCAGGCTTGAATCAGACGCCGGTGAATGGCTTCGGTCGCTGGGGAAGGAGGAATGGAAAGAATCAATGACAAGGTTGTACGACAACGGCGGTAAACAGCCAGCGCTTCGCTGCGGCGCCCGAGCTGCTGATAGCAAACCATCAGGCGCTGATAAAAGATTTCCGCGAGATCGTCGACTTCGAGCCCTTTCTGGTAACACTGAATGGCGGTTCCGTGCCGGCCGATTCTTTCCCATTGACGCGCGGCGTCGATCAGGTGCCGCAGGAATTTGCTGCGCAACCGCTCGCGCAGGGAGATGGACCAGGGCTCGGGAGTTTCACGGCCAAGGAAATGGCCGTGATAGAGCGCTATCACCCTGGATGAGACACCGGCAAGCTCTTCGGGATTCGGATGTGCGGTTTTCAACAGCGCTTCCGCCCGGCCTGCCGCCTGCTCAAACGCCCAGACATCCACCCAGCACTGCCGGTTATCGAGGGTGAGCAGGCCGTTTGACAACACCAGCGCCTTGTCAATACCGATAAGCCGGCGCAACCGATGCAGCGTGATCTCGAAGGCGTTGTACGCCATATCGCCTTCGGATTCGGGCCACATTGCCACCGCCAATTGGTCCGTGGCGACCTCGCGACCGCCGAAAGCGATCAGCGCCTTGAGCAATTGCAGTGGGCGGTGCTGGGCCTTTCTGGTAAAACGGATGGGTTCTAGACCCCGGGAGACAGAAAAACGCCCAAGGGTATAAATCTGAAGCGGGTAGTTCCGGTGTTCATCGAGCGCGGGAGCGCTAATCGGCAGTTGTTGCAGGTCAAACATGCAGAAACGTCAGTACGCCACTCTCTCATTCGGCAGCTTTCCCTGCTGTCCATCAATATTTCTTCCCCCAGCCCTGTATTCTGGCAGCAATCACCCTCAATTTCATAGACTGCATGGTTAATTTATTTAATGGGCTTTCACACATATATTCCAACAGGCGCATGAAGTTAATGCACTAACTCCATGATAGTTAAGTTATTAAAAGTACCGCCCTTCTCAGGCAGAAGACATTAGTCTGTCGATAAAACTGCATGATCTTTTCGAGCCAGGACTGCTCGTAGGGGCTATGGCGGGGCGAGTGCAGGCAAGAAAGCAGGGCCTATCGTGAAGCGGTGGGGCGCGACCGTAGCGAGTCATCCCGCGCCGTGTCCGCCAATCGACTCAGCCGAACAGGCCCTTCAGCTTATCGACCCAGGAAGCTTCGCGAGGACTGTGGCGGGGCGAGTGCGAAGCCGCTCTCGGCCATCCTTGGCCTTCGCGGCATTTGTGCATCCCGCACATCACAGGGCGCAGGGGCCCTATCGCGAAGCCCGATCCCGCTTCGCGGGTCCCTCGGGCTACGCTTGGCGCGCCTTCCCACGTAGCGATGGGGATGCAACCGTTGTGAGTCGCTCGCGACCCGCCAAGGGACTCAGCCAAAGAGGCCCTTAAGCTTGTCGACCCAGGATGCTTCGCGAGGACTGTGGCGGGGCGAGTGCGAACAGGGCGCAGGGGCCCTATCACGAAGCGATGGGGATGCAACCGTTATGAGTCGCTCGCGACCCGCCAAGGGACTCAGCCAAAGAGGCCCTTAAGCTTGTCGACCCAGGATGCTTCGCGAGGACTGTGGCGGGTGCCGCCCTCCTTCACCGAACGCTCGAACTCTTCGAGCAACTTCTTCTGCTGCGGCGTCAGGTTCACCGGCGTTTCGACACTGATGCGGCAATAAAGATCGCCGGTGTGTCCGCTGCGCACGTTGCGCACGCCCTTGCCGCGGAGTCGGAAGAGTTTTTCGCTCTGGGTGCCGGGAGGGATTTTGATCGAGGCACGACCATCCAAAGTCGGCACCTCGAGATCGCCACCCAACACCGTTGTGGCGAAACTCACGGGCATCTCGCAATAGAGATCGTCCTGCTCGCGCTTGAACAGCGGATGCGGCTTGAGCCGGATCTGCACGAACAGATCGCCCGGGGGTCCACCATTTTCGCCAGCCTCACCTTCTCCCGCGAGGCGAATCTGATCACCCTCATCCACACCGGTGGGCACTTTGACCGACAACGTTTTGGTGTGCTGCACCCGGCCGGCGCCATGACAGGTCGGACACGGGTCGGTGATGATCTTTCCGGCGCCATGACACTTCGGACAGGTTTGCTGGACGGAAAAGAATCCCTGCTGCATGCGCACCTGGCCGTGGCCGCCGCAGGTGCGGCAGATCGTGGATGAGGTGCCGGACTTGGCGCCGCTGCCCTGGCAGGCATCGCATTTTTCCATCGCCGGCACACGGATGCGTACTTCGGTTCCGCGCACGGCGTCTTCGAGCGAGAGTTCAAGACTGTATCGAAGGTTGGCCCCGCGAAAGACCTGCGCGCCGCGCGCGCGTCCACCACCGAAAATGTCGCCGAACACGTCACCGAAGATATCGGCGAAGTTCGCGCCACCGGCGGAATAAAAGCCCCCCGCCGCGCCGGCGGCGGCCGCGGGGTCCACGCCGGCGTGCCCGAACTGATCGTAGGCCGCGCGCTTCTGGGCATCGGAAAGGATTTCGTAGGCCTCCTTGGCGTCCTTGAACTTGGCCTCGGCGGATTTGTCCGGATTACGGTCCGGGTGATGCTTCATGGCCAAACGCCGGTAGGCCTTCTTGATGTCGGCCTCCGAGGCGTTGCGCGCAACACCCAGGGTTTCGTAGTAGTCTTTTTTGGCCATAGAACCAGTAGCAAGTTACAAGTAGCAAGTAGCAAGTAAACGCAAAGACGGGCAACGACGTACGCCGTTACCCGTCGCCCGATTGCTTGACCTATAGCAAGCGGCCTCCGTTACCTTGCCACTTGCTACTTGTCCCTTACTACTCCTTTTTATTCTCCTTTACTTCCTCGAATTCGGCATCGACGACGTTTTCCTTGGCCTTGCCATCGCCTTCATTCTTGTCGGGATTGGCCGATGCTTCCGCCGCACCGGCGCCCGCCGTGGCATTGGCCTGGGCATACATCTGTTCCGCCATCTTGTGCGATGCTTCCAGCAGGGCATCGGTTTTGCTCTTGATGTCGTCCTTGTCATCAGTGCGCGCGGCCTCTTCCAGATTCTTGATGGCCGCCTCGATCTTGTCCTTTTCCTCGGAGGCCAGCTTGTCGCCCATTTCCTTCATGGACTTGCGCACGCTGTGGACCAGACTGTCGGCATGGTTGCGCGCTTCGGCAAGTTCCCTCGCCTTGTGGTCTTCCTCGGCGTGCGCCTCGGCGTCTTTGACCATTTGCTGGATTTCCGCCTCGCTCAGGCCTGAACCGGCCTTGATGATGATCTTGTTTTCCTTGTGGGTGGCCTTGTCCTTCGCCGAGACGTGCAGAATACCGTTCGCGTCGATGTCGAATGCGACTTCGATCTGCGGCACGCCACGCGGCGCCGGCGGAATGTCCGAGAGATCGAAGCGTCCGAGCGACTTGTTGCCTGCGGCCATTTCGCGCTCACCCTGCAGAACATGCACCGTCACCGCCGTCTGGCTGTCATCGGCGGTGGAGAACACCTGCGAGGCCTTGGTCGGAATCGTGGTGTTTTTCTGAATCAGTTTGGTCATCACGCCGCCCAGCGTCTCGATACCAAGTGAAAGCGGGGTCACGTCGAGCAACAACACATCCTTCACCTGGCCGCCCAGCACACCGCCCTGGATCGCGGCGCCCACGGCAACGGCTTCATCCGGATTCACGTCCTTGCGCGGCTCTTTGCCGAAGAAATCCTTCACCAACTGCTGCACCTTCGGCATGCGGGTCTGGCCGCCGACCAGGATGACATCGTTGATGTCCGAGGCCTTGAGACCGGCGTCCTTGAGCGCGATCTTGCACGGCTCGATGGTTTTCTGAATGAGGTCCTCGACCAGCGCCTCGAGCTTGGCGCGTGTGATCTTGATATTGAGATGCTTCGGGCCGCTGGCATCCGCCGTGATGTACGGCAGGTTCACCTCGGTCTGCTGGGTGGAAGAGAGCTCGATCTTGGCCTTCTCCGCCGCGTCCTTCAGGCGCTGCAAGGCAAGCGGGTCCTTGTGCAGGTCCACGCCGGCGTCCTTTTTGAATTCGTCGGCGAGGTAATCAATGATGCGCTTGTCAAAATCTTCGCCGCCGAGGAAAGTATCACCATTGGTGGACAGCACCTCGAACTGATGCTCCTTGTCCACTTCGGCGATTTCGATGATGGAGATGTCGAACGTGCCGCCGCCCAGATCATACACCGCGATCTTGGAATCGCCCGGCTTCTTGTCCATGCCATAGGCGAGCGCCGCGGCGGTCGGCTCGTTGATGATGCGCTTGACCTCGAGGCCGGCAATGCGTCCGGCGTCCTTGGTCGCCTGGCGCTGGGAATCGTTGAAATAGGCCGGCACGGTGATGACCGCTTCCTTTACTTCCTCGCCGAGATAATCCTCGGCGGTCTTTTTCATTTTCTGCAGCACGCGCGCGGAAATTTCCTGTGGCGCCATCGCCTTGTCCTTGATCTGCACCCAGGCGTCGCCGTTCTTCGCCTTCACGATCTTGTACGGCACCATCTTGATGTCGCGTTGTACCACCTCGTCTTCGTACTTGCGTCCGATCAGGCGCTTGATGGCGTAGAGCGTGTTGGCGGGGTTGGTAATGGCCTGACGCTTGGCCACCTGGCCCACCAGCACCTCGGCGTCATCGGTGTAGGCTACGACCGACGGGGTGGTGCGATCGCCTTCGCTGTTTTCGATCACGCGCACCTTGTCCCCCTCCATGACTGCCACGCAGGAGTTGGTTGTGCCCAGGTCAATACCGATAATTTTCGCCATTGTTATTGCCTCAAGAGATACCGTAATTTAGGGTTCAGAATGGGGTTGGGTCGGTCTGTTTTCAAGCTTGGCCGGCCGGCTTTTCCGGCGCGGCCGCCGCGCGCGCCACCACTACCATGGCTGGGCGCAGCAACCGTTCATTCAGCAGGAACCCTTTCTGGACCACGTTCACCACGTGGTACGGCGGGACCTCGACGGAATCGACCATGCTGATGGCCTGATGGCGTTCGGGGTCGAATTTCTGCCCCTGCGGGTCCAGCAGGGTCAGGCCGAATTTCTGGAAAATACCGTCCAGCAGTTTCAGGGTCAGGTCCAGGCCCTCGTGCATTTTCTGCACCGCCGGGTTTGAGTCCTTGGGCAATTCCACCATGCGGGCGAGTTCGAGACTGTCCCGGACCGCGACGATTCCCGCGGCGAAGCGCTCGATGGCATATTTACGCGCAGTGGAAATGTCCGCCTCTCCACGTTTGCGCACGTTCTCGACCTCGGCCTTGGCGCGCAAAAACCGGTCCAGGTTTTCCGCCGACTCGGCGCGAAGCTTTTCCAGCTCGGCCTGCAATTGTTGAGTTTCGGTGGCCGGCTCGAGATCATGCGCCGTGCCCGCGTCCGGCGCCGGCGTGGCGGTCTCCTGCTCCGGCGAGCCCGTCGGGGCTTCCTTATACTGACTCATTACAATACCTCCAAAATAAATACCTCAAGTTCCACCCTAACCCCTCATCCCCATCCCTTCTCCCGCAAGGGGAGAAGGGGGCGAGCCGTTGGATTCAAGCCAACAAAATCAAAAGCCCCGGCTTGAATCCGATAGTTTATATGGGGGCTAACGACCGGAGGATTCAAGCCGGCCGGAGCCCTCGTTGCTGCTCAGGGCGCCGCCCAGGAGCCTGGCGGTGATATCGACGATGGAGATCACTTGTTCATAGGCCATGCGCGTGGGACCGATCACTCCGAGCGTCCCCACGATGCGGCCGTCGGCACTGTAGGGTGCCGTGACCACACTGCAATCGGCCAGCACGTCGTAACCCGATTCCTGGCCGATGAATATTTTCACGCCTCCGGTACGCATGCTCTGGTCCAGCAGACGCAACAGATCGCGCTTGGCGGTGAAGGCGTCGAACAACTTACGCAACTTGCGCACGTCGCCCAGCTCGGGAAAATCCATGAGGTTGGATTCACCGCTCACCACCAGATCGTCAGGTTGTTCCTCGGAACTCAGGGCCTCGCGCGCCATGCTCACGGCGGCCTGCATGATGCGCTGCATGTCGTCGCTGGCCTGCTGTATCTCCTTGAGCAGGGCGCGTTTCACATCTCCCATCGAAACACCGGAATAGGTCGCGTTGAAATAATTGGCGGACTGCACCAGCTCGGCCGGGGAATATTCGCGATCCGCCTGGATAATCCGGTTATGCACCTGGCCGTCCTGCGTCACCAGGATCACCAGCACACGCCGGTTCGAGAGATTTACGAAATCAATGTGGCGGAAAGCCAGCTGCTCCTCGCGCCGCGGTGTCATCACGATTCCGGCAAGCTTGCAGACCTCGGACAACATATGCGAGGCATTCTCGATGAGATGCTGCGGGTCGTGGTCCGCGTGGAGCTCCTGCTCGAGTTTGTGCAGCTCGTTCAGGTTCAGCGGTTTGACCTTCAGCAGGGTGTCGACGAACACACGATAGCCGCGCTCCGTCGGTATGCGTCCGGCCGAGGTATGCGGGGAACACACCAGGCCCATGTCCTCGAGATCGGCCATGACATTGCGCACCGTGGCCGAGGACAAATCCAGCCCGGCCTGGCGCGCCAGGGTGCGCGAACCCACGGGTTGACCCTCGGCGATATACCGTTCAATCAGGGTCTTGAGCAATATTTCCGCGCGCGTGTCGAGAGACATGGCAAACCTCTATAATGGTGCTGACTTTAGCACTCCCTGTGGTCGAGTGCCAAGCCGATAATACCGCCGATGCCAGCCAACCGGAAAATTCCCGGACACATCCGTTCCAACATCCCGCGGGACGACAGGCGCAGTCTGTGCGCCGCCATACGGGCACCACGCGCTGGCGGCCTGATGCCATGGTTTCACGGTGTATAAAAAATCCGGCCGCTCGCCGATATGTCGGAACGATTCACTGATTGGCCGGGCTGGCCGTGCGTGCTAGCTTAGTGATTCGCCTCCGGAAAACACACATGGACAAAAAAATCAAAACCGTCGGACTGTTCGGCAAGTACCAGGACCAGACCGTGGCCGAACATATCCTCCGGCTGGAGGAGTTTCTGCTCAGCCGCAAACTCAAGATACTGTTCGACCAGGCCACGGCCGAGCATTGCCCCGCCGCCAGGTCACCGTCGCGGCCGCGTGCCACTATCGGCAGCGAAATCGACCTCGCTGTCGTCGTCGGCGGCGACGGAACCCTTCTCAACGTGGCGCGCGACCTCGCGCCCCATCACGTTCCCATCATCGGGGTCAATCTCGGCCATCTCGGCTTCCTCACCGACATCCAGGCCGAGCACATGACCACGGAGATCGGAAAAATTCTCGACGGCGATTATCAGACCGAAAGCCGCCTGCTGTTGTACGCGGAGATCATGCGCAAGGGACGGATCGTGCACACCGCCAGCGCATTCAACGACGTGATCGTCAGCAAGGGCGAACTCGCGCGCATGATCGAGTTCGAGACCTATCTCGACGGCGAATTCGTTCACAGCACCCGCGGCGACGGCATCATCGTGGCGACCCCGACCGGCTCCACCGCCTATGCGCTTTCGTCCGGTGGGCCGATCCTGCATCCCACGCTCGACGCCATCGCCATCGTGCCGATCTGCCCGCACACGCTTTCCAACCGGCCGATCGTGGTTTCCAGCGACAGCATCGTCGAGGTGTTGATCACCGGGGTGGCCGACCAGCACGCGCACGCGACTTTCGACGGTCAGTCCACCTACGCGCTCGAGGACGGCGACCGTGTGTACGTGCGGCGTGCTGAAAACGAGGTCGAGTTGCTGCATCCTTCGGACCGCAGCCATTTTGAGGTGATGCGCATCAAACTGCACTGGGGCCGGAAACTCTGATGCTGACGCAGCTTTACGTCCGCGATTTCGCCATCGTGCGCGAGTTGAGCCTCGCGTATGAACCGGGCTTCACGGTGCTGACCGGCGAAACCGGCGCGGGCAAATCCATACTCATCGACGCCCTGGCGCTGGTGCTGGGCGAACGCGCCGACAGCGAGGTGATCCGCCACGGTTGCGCGCGCGCCGAAGTCTCGGCCGGTTTCGCGCTGAAACCCTCGCAGGATGCCGCGAAGTGGCTCAAGGAAAATGACCTGTTCGGTGATAAGGAATGCGTGCTGCGGCGCGTGATCGAGGCCGACAAACCCTCGCGCGGGTTCATCAACGGCCGGCCGGTGCCAATCCAGATGCTGCGCGAACTGGGTGAGTATCTCGTGGATATCCACGGCCAGCATGAACACCAATCGCTGCTGCGCCGCGATGCCCAACGGCAGATTCTCGATGATTATGCGGGACTGGAAGTCAACGTGCGCGCCCTCACCGGCCACTATCGGGAAATGGAGTCGTTGCGCGAGCGGCTGGCGACCCTCAAGCAGCAGACTTCGGACCGCGAGGCGCGCGTCGAGTTGCTGCGTTATCAGGTGCGCGAATTGGACGCCCTGGGACTGGCCGCGGGTGAAATTCCTTCACTCGAGGAAGAACATACGCGCCTGGCCAACGGCGCCGAACTCATCGAGGGCGTGCAATCCCTCGCCCACGCCATCCAGGAAGACGAGGAAGCGGCGGTGGCGCATCAACTCGCGCGCGCGATCAGCCGGCTCGAGACACTCGTTCAGTACGACGCCAAGCTCGGAGAAATCATCGCCCTGCTCAATGAGGCGGCGATCCAGATCGACGAAGCGGGTGGACGCCTGACTCATTACCTCGACAGCCTGGAACTCGACCCCGCGCGGATGCAAGTCGTCGAACGCCGCCTGTCCACCGTGCACGACCTCGCGCGCAAGCACAAAGTGAAACCGGAGGGACTGCCTTCGGTTCACGAGCGCCTGCGGGCGGAGCTGAATGAAATCGAAAACTTCGACACCAGCCTGGAACGGCTGGAGCAAGACCTCGAAAAAGCGCGCGCGGTTTACTTCAAGACGGCCAAGGACATTTCGCATGGGCGCCAGAGCGCGGCAAAGACACTGGCGAAGTCGGTCACCAACGAAATGCAGGAGCTCGGCATGCCGGGGGGAAATTTTGAAGTCATTCTGACATCACTGCCGGAAGACGAAGCCGGTGCCTACGGTCTTGAGCGCGTGGAATTTCAGGTCAGCGCCAACCCGGGCCAGCCGGCACGGCCGCTGGCCAAGGTGGCCTCGGGCGGTGAGCTGTCACGCATCAGCCTGGCCTTGCAGGTGGTGCTGGCAGGTACCGGTCGTATTCCCACGCTGATTTTCGATGAAGTCGACGTCGGCATCGGCGGGCGGGTGGCGGAAGTGGTGGGCCGGAAACTGCGCGCGCTTGGCGAATCGCGCCAGGTATTGTGCATCACGCACCTGGCCCAGGTGGCGGCCCAAGGCACGCAACACGTCCAGGTGCGCAAGCAGACCGAGGGCAAGGACACCGTGGCCGAGGCGGTGCCGCTCGCCGAACGCGAGCGCACCCTGGAAATCGCGCGTATGATTGGCGGCGTGGAAATCAGCAAACAAACCCTGGCCCACGCGAAGGACATGCTCACCCGTGCCTCAGCCTGACCTGACCCGCGCCATCAAAAGTGCCGCGCCGGCGATCCGTCCGGCGTCGATCGGTGACGTACCCTATATTCATCATCTGCTCGAAATCTACGCCGCGCAGGGCAATCTGCTGCCGCGCACGATGAACGAACTGTATCGCCATTTGCGCGATTTTTTCGTGGTCGAGGTGAATGGCCAGGTCGCCGGCTGCGGCGCGCTGGAGATCTTCACCGAAAACCTGGGCGAAGTCAGAAGCCTGGTGGTGGACGATGCCTGGAAGGGCCAGGGATTCGGGCGGATGCTGGTGCAACGCATCACCGAGGAGGCGCGCGCCATCGGCCTGAAGCGGCTGATGGCCCTGACCTACGTGGCGCCGTTTTTCCACAAGCTGGGATTCCAGACCGTGCCCAAAGATACGCTGCCGGAGAAAGTCTGGGGCATTTGCGTCAAGTGCTACAAATACAATAACTGCGATGAAACCGCGGTATTGCTGGAGCTGAAATAGGCCAAGGCCGCTTGTCTTTCTTTTTCGGGAATAGCAAACTGACGAGCCTCATGATTAACACAGCGCAGAGAAAACCGCGATTCATTGCCTGGCTGCTGACGGCAGTGCTGCTGCTGGTCGGCGCCGGGGCCGTTGCCCACGAACTGGATCATGCGCTCGACCATCATCATGAACTCTGCGCCCTGCACCACTACGCGGGTCATCACGGCGGTCTGCCTGCTTCAAGCGCCCATCCGCCGGCACCGCCGATCGAAGCTCGGCTTAACCTACCCTCTGCTCACCATTTTTTCTCTAAATCGCGTCCGGCACCCTACGCCGTGCGCGCCCCTCCGCAAGTCTGAAGCGCGCCACCTCGGCGCCCGGTCCTGCCGCGCGGGCCGTTATCTGGAATTTTCACGTTTCGATAATCCGCGCGCGGATGTGATTGTCATCCATCCGGACGCGCGCCAACTCAGACTTGATGGAGAATCTCATGCATAAATTGATTTTTATGACGGCCCTGATGCTCGCTGCCACGGCGGCCGCGGCCGAACCGGCGGCGGAATACGAACAGCGCGTGCGCGAGCTTGAGCAACGCGTCAGACAACTCGAGTCCGGCAGCGCGCCAAGCGCCGCCGGCCGTGGCACCCCGGCCGCGCCCAATGCCTTCAATCCCGCCATCAGCGTGGTGCTCAACGCGCGTTACGCGGCGTTCGAGCGGGATCCCGCAACCCATGCGCTCCCCGGCTTCGCATTGGGCCCGGACGTCGGGCCCGGCGAGCGCGGCCTCTCGCTGGGGGAATCGGAGCTCGTTTTCGACGCCAACATCGACCCGAACTTCTACGGCAGCCTGACGCTGGCGCTCGCCCCCGCGGGGCGCGAAACCGAGGTCGATCTGGAGGAGGCCTACATCCAGACCCTGACGCTGCCGCACGGCCTCACCGTCAAAGCCGGGCGCTTCAACTCGCGCATCGGGTATCTCAACGAATCCCACCCGCATGCCGACGATTTTGCCGATCGTCCGCTGCCTTACCGCGCCATGCTCGCCAACTCGGCGGGCGACGAGGGTGTGTACGCCGACGACGGCGTGCAACTGCGCTGGGTGGCGCCGACTGAGCTTTTCCTGGAACTCGGCACGGAACTCTTCCGCGGCCAGAGCTTTCCCGCGGGCGGGGCGGCGCATCGCGGCAAGGGCGCGTACACCGCGTTCATGCACGTGGGGGGCGATATCGGCGCAAACCACGCCTGGCGCCTCGGCGTATCGCATCTCAATACCGACGCTGAGAATCGTGCCACCGGCGATGAAACCACGCCCGATTTGTTCACCGGGTCGAGCACCCTGAACGGCGTGGACTTCATCTGGAAGTGGGCGCCGGACGGCAATCCGCGCGCGCGCTACTTCAAACTCCAGGCGGAGTACTTCACGCGCGACGAGGACGGCACATTCGACCCGGCATCAAGAGGAACACCGCTCGCCTACGACGGGAAACAGAAAGGCTGGTACACACAGGCGGTGTACCAATTCATGCCGCGCTGGCGCGCCGGGTTGCGCATCGACCGGCTCAAGGCCGATCCGGTCGATGCGGGACTCGCGGGCACAGCGCTCGACAATCAGGGCCACGATCCGAAACGCACGAGTGCGATGCTGGACTTCTCCCACAGCGAGTTCAGCCGGCTGCGTCTGCAATTCAATCGCGACGAGTCGCGCGCCTTGGTGAAAGACAATCAGTGGTACTTGCAGTACGTCATGAGCCTGGGCGCGCACGGCGCGCACAGTTTTTAAGAAATGAAACCGCAGATGAACACGGATAAACACGGATGAAAAAACTCAATCCATTATTCGCCGGGCTTTTGTTCCTGGTTTCCCTTCCGGCCGCGGCGGAGATCAAGGTCTTCGCCTGCGAGCCGGAGTGGGCGGCGCTGGTGCAAGAACTGGGTGGCGACAAGGTCTCGGTGTTCACGGCCACGACCGCGCGGCAGGACCCGCACCATATCGAGGCGCGCCCGAGCCTGATCGCGCGTCTGCGGCGGGCCGATCTGCTCGTCTGCACCGGCGCCGAACTGGAAATCGGCTGGTTGCCGGTGGTATTGCGCCAGTCAGGGAACAGCGCGGTCCAGCCGGGCAGGCCGGGCTACTTCGAGGCCGCGAATCACGTTCAGAAGCTGGAGATTCCCGCGCGCCTGGATCGCGCTGAAGGCGATGTGCATGCCTCGGGCAACCCGCACATCCAGACCGATCCACGCAACATCGGCGCCGTGGCCGCGGCGCTGGTTCGACGCCTGGCCGAGATTGAGCCGGCCGGCGCCAACTATTTTCAGACACGCCATCGGGATTTTGCGCAACGCTGGGATGCCGCGATCAGGCGCTGGGAACAACAGGCCGCGCGGCTCAGGGGCGCTCGCATCGTGGTGCAACACAAGGGCTTTCCCTACCTGGAGAGCTGGCTGGGCCTGCGGCAAGTCGCGGCGCTTGAACCTAAACCGGGCATGGAACCCACCAGCGGGCATCTCGTCGAGGTGCTGGAAAAGCTTCAACGCGAACCGGCGCAAATGATTTTGCGCGCGGCCTACAGCGATGATCGCGCTTCGGAATGGCTTGCCGAACGCGCCAAGATTCCTGCTGTCGTTCTGCCATTTACCGTGGGTGGCACCGATCAGGCCAAGGACCTGTTCAGCTTGTTCGACGACACCGTGCAACGGTTGCTGGGGGCGATGCCATGAATCTTGACGCCATGGACTTCGGTATCCTCGGACCTGCGTTTTGCGCGGGCCTGCTGGTGCTGGCCACGCACGTACCGATGGGCCAGCAGGTGCTCGCGCGCGGCATCGTGTTCATCGATTTGGCCATCGCACAGATCGCCGGCCTGGGCGTGATCGCCGCCGATGCCACGGGCTGGGAACCGCAGGGCTTCGCGGTACAGAGCGCGGCGGTGGGCGCGGCGCTCCTGGGGGCGTTGCTCCTGACCTTCACCGAGAAGCGCTGGCCTGAAGTTCAGGAAGCATTGATAGGCGTGCTGTTCGTGCTCGCGGCCAGCGCCGGGATCCTGCTGCTCGCGGGCAATCCGCACGGCGGTGAGCATCTCAAGGATCTGCTGGTGGGCCAGATTCTATGGGTGAACTACCGCCAGCTGCTTCCGGTGGCGCTGCTCACCGCTGTCATTCTTGCCCTCTGGTTCGGCGCCGGGGCGCGCCTGGGACGCATCGGTTTTTATGCGATATTTGCGTTCGCGGTGACGGCGGCGGTGCAGCTGGTCGGTGTGTATCTCGTGTTCGCCAGCCTGATCATCCCGGCGCTCGCCAGCCGTTTTCATCCCGTGCGCCGCCAGCTGGCTATCGGATACAGCGTTGGTGTACTGGGCTATGCCCTCGGTCTCACGCTGTCAGCCGTATTCGATCTGCCTTCCGGAGCCGTCGTGGTGTGGGCGCTAGCCGTTTGTGGAATCGCGCTTGCCTGGGGCAGAAGCAAAGTTGCGAAACCTGGCTGAGGGCGGGCACATACCCTCACCCCTTGCCCTCTCCCGCTATCGCGGGAGAGGGGGAGTTGGTAAGAATCTCATTATTTCTTGGAGCACTTGCCGTGCTTCTTCATGCCGTCGCAGACGCCGTAGAGATACAGCGAGTGGTCGTCGATATGAAAGCCGGCCTTTTCGGCGATCTTGTGCTGGCGGTCTTCGATCGCATTGTCGTAAAACTCGAACACCTTGCCGCACTCGAGACACACCATGTGATCGTGGTGGCTGCCCTGGTTGATCTCGAAGACGGAACGTCCGCCCTCGAAGTTGTGCCGGATCACCAGGCCCGCGGCCTCGAACTGGGTCAGCACGCGATACACCGTCGCCAGCCCGACCTCTTCGCCCATTTTCAGGAGTTCCTTGTAAACCTCCTCGGCGGTCATGTGCGGGTGCCCGGTCGCCTCCAGGATACCGAGGATCTTGAGACGCGGCAGTGTCGCCTTGAGTCCGGCCTTCTTGAGTTCAGTACCGCCTGTATTGACGTTTCGCATGCGTGATATTTACCCGATCCTCGAAGATCCGCGCACAGGGTATACCCGGAAAAGCCTTCGGGTTATCATCGCCTCAGTGTAAATCAGCCCGCGAACGATTTCCAAAACTATGCGTTATTTGCTCCTGCCCGCCTGTCTTGCCCTGCTCGTGTCCGGATGCCTCTCGGTTTACAAGGTCGAAGTCCAACAGGGCAACGTCGTTACTCAGGAAATGATCGGCAAACTCAAGCCCGGCATGACGCGCAGCCAGGTGCGCTTTGTGCTGGGAACGCCACTGGTCACCGATGCCTTCCACCCTCAGCGCTGGGATTATTACTATTATCTCCGGCGCAGCAATGAAGACACCGGCGAAACCCGGCGGCTCACGGTAATTTTCAAGAACGACACACTGGCGTCGGTGCAGGCCGGTAAACCGGACAAAACCGGAAACCAGTCACCCAATAGCTAGTCCCGTTTCTTGCCAGCGTCGGGTTTATTGCGGCCACTGGCGGTTTTGGCGCGTCTCCTTCTGACTTCCTTCGGATCGGCCAACAACGGCCGGTATATCTCGATACGATCACCGTCGTGAACCGGGTCGTGCAAACGGGCGACCTCGCCAAAAATCCCCACGCGGTGCTGCGCCAAATCGATCTCGGGAAACCGTTCGAGCATGCCGGATTCACGAATGGCCTGCTCGATGGTGGTCCCGGGAGGAGCAGTTATTTCGACCACCTCCTGACGCCGCGGCGTGGCATAGGCCACTTCGACGCGCCAGGTTTCAGCCTTCTTCACGCCTGGCTTCCGTACAGCTCGACGGCGCGCCGGTGAAACCGGTCCACCAGCTGGTTCGCGATACCTGAAAACACCGGCGTCAACACCAAGCTCACGATCCTGTTCGCCACCTCGAATTCCAGGTCGAGGGAGATTTTGCTGGACTGCTCATCCAGGGATTTGAACTGCCAGAAACCCTGCATATAACTGAAAGGCCCTTCCAGCAGCCGGATTTCCATCATCTTGTCGCGTTGCAGCAGGTTGCGCGTGGAAAAGGTTTTATGGACACCACCGTAGGCGATATCGATGGCGGCGATCACTTCATCTCCCTGCGCCGAAATGATCCGCGCGCCGCCGCACCACGGCAGAAATTTCGGGTAAGCGGGAATGTCCGCCACGAGATCAAACATCCGGGGGGCACTGTAGGGCACGATGGCCGAACGGTGGATGGTGGTCATGCGAACAGCTCGGGGAGATAGAACAGGACGATCAACAGCGAAGCGGGAATCACAAAACGCATCAGCCACAACCATGTGGAGTGAATCCAGCTTGGGCGCCAATGCAGTGCCTCGCGCATCATGTCGGGTTTCAGCGCCCAACCGGCATAAAGCGCGATAAGAATACCGGAGACCGGCAACAGCACGTGCGCCGTCAGCACCTGCATCATGTCGAAAAATCCGAGATTTTTGACGACCCCGAACAGCTTGAAGGAAAACGCCCAGTCGTGGAAAGACAGGATGGTGACCACGCCCAGGGACCAGGCGCTGATCCCGCACAGAATCGCCGAGCGGCGCAGGCTCATGCCGAATTGTTCGCTCAGCCAGACCATGACTGGTTCGGCCAGCGCAATCGCCGAGGTCAGGGCGGCGATCACCAGCAGCGCGAAGAATACGACGATCAACACACGGCCGTGGGGTATGTGATCGAATGCCAGGGGCAGTGACTGGAACACCAGGTTCGGTCCGGAGGACAGATCCACATTACCGGCAAACAATATCGCGAACACCACCAGGCTGACGGCCAGGCTGGTGAGCGTATCCACGCCCGCCACGTACAATGAAAGCCGCGGGATGCGCGCCTCGGTGCCGAGGTAGGCGCCGTACATCAACATCGCGCCCGCGCCCAGGCCCAAACTGAAAAAGGCGTGGCTCATGGCGGCGAGCACACCCATGCCGGTGAGCTTGCTGAAATCCGGCAGGAAGAACACCGTGGCGGCCTGCGCGAAGGCGTCCGTCGTGGCGACGTAAGCCGTCAAGGCCAGCAACACCCCCAGCAACAGCGGTACGGCATAGCGCACCACCGCCTCCAGGCCACGGCGCACCCCATGACCGGCCACCAGCATGGTCATGGTGATGAACAGCGTGTGCCAGAAAAGCTGCTTCTCGGGGTCTTTTACCATCTGCGCGAACTGGGCATTCATGCCGTCCGCGGTCAGCCCGACAAAAATGCCGAACGCGGCGCGCAGCATGTAGGCGATGACCCAACCGGCGATGACGCTGAGGTAGGAGAGAATCAGAAACACGCTGATGACACCCATCCAGCCCACCAGCTTCCATAAAGGATTCGCACGCGCCCGTTGGGTCATGAACCGGAAAACGCCGATCGGCGAGGCGCGCCCGCTGCGTCCCAGGGCGAACTCCGCCATCAGCAAGGGCAATCCAATCAGGAGCACGCTCAACAGATAAACAATCAGAAACGCGCCGCCGCCGTATTGGGCGGCCAGGTGGGGGAACTGCCAGAAGTTATTGAAGCCGATAGCCGCCCCGCCCGCCGCCAGCACGAAAATTCCCGGTGAGGACCAGCGCTCGTGCACGTTCTTCCTGCCGGAACGCAGGGGATTGCGGCGCGCGGGATGTTTGTGCGTTGCGATCATCGTGCTTCGGTCGTCAATGCCGAACCCCATTCCTCTCGAACGGGCGAGAATGTGGCATACTCGGTGCGGGGCGTCCACCGACAAACAGCGTCACGCATCGGCATCATAATGTTCATTCCTTATCAATGAAGCCCTACTGCGCTTCGCTCCGTTCGTCCTGCCATAAACAATGAAGCCCTACTTCGCTCCGCTCCGTTCGTCCTGTCATAATAGTAAGCATAGGCCAACGTCTGTATCGAATTGGAACGCGTATCTGATCATTTCACGCGACAATCATGGCTATCATCACGATTTCACGGCCCAATGAACAAAAAGAAAGAAGTTTCTCGTGATCCCGCCATCGCCCAGAACCGCAAGGCCTGGCATGACTATTTCATCGAGGACAAATACGAAGCCGGGCTGGCCTTGCAAGGCTGGGAAGTCAAAAGCCTGCGCGCCGGGCGCGCGCAATTGAAGGAAGGCTACGTGGTCATTGATAACAGCGAGGCCTTCCTGGTCGGTGCGCATTTTTCCCCGCTCACGTCCACCTCCACCCATATCAAGGCGAATCCCGTGCGCACCCGCAAGCTGCTGTTGCACCGCGAGGAACTGAACAAGCTGATCGGCGCCACCGAGCGCAAGGGCTACACGCTCATCCCGCTGCGACTCTACTGGAAACGTGGCAATGCGAAACTCGAAGTCGGCCTCGCCCGCGGCAAGCAGGCGCACGACAAGCGCGCCGACATCAAGAAACGCGAATCCGACCGTGAAATGCAGCGGGTATTGAAAACCCGCTGAACCCGCCCCATATCATGGCAGGACGAACGGAGCGAAGCGTAGTAGGGCTTCATTGATTCTGCGTTATACTGTAATTTGTATCCGGGGGTGACCTGGTTTCGACGTGGGTCACGAAACCTCTGGGGCATGCCGAGGTGCCGATCTCCTCGTAAATCCAGCGGCAAACTTATAGTTGCCAACAACGACAACTACGCCTTAGCGGCTTAATCCCCGCTAACCTTTCGCCTACGTTTCGCCTGTGGGCCGGGATCGAAAGGTCGATTACACAGGATCGCGCCGGCTCGTGC
>Ga0209542_10007378_pt1 | contig 20954 bp, 26 predicted proteins | sample RifCSPhighO2_01_FD_184028 | JGI IMG/M metagenome (GOLD analysis project Ga0209542, IMG submission 184028) | Soil microbial communities from Rifle, Colorado - Rifle CSP2_plank highO2_0.1 (SPAdes) (version 2) | ecosystem: Environmental > Terrestrial > Deep subsurface > Rock core/Sediment ... | reverse complement strand
TCAACTCATCATTAACATCTTTCACAAGAGCATCAACACTCTTATCACCAAATACTTTTTTCAAAAGTGAAAAGACCTCATTATAAGAACGTTCTGCATCATGAACAATCAAGCGCTCTTCTAATTTTTTACGAATTTCTTTCATTTTTGTATCATATTTCTTTGACTCAACAAGAAGTTCATCAACTTCTTTTCCAGGAACTTTCTTGAGAGTTCCATGCTCGTAATCTTTGTATAATTTTATAATTCTCTCTAAAAACTTTAATTCAAAAGTGGACATTACTTTTTCAGTATCAACTAAAACTTTCTTTACATCAGCAACCATATGTTTAGGGGCAGGAGGTGCATGCCCTATCAACATCATTAAAGCTTGAGTTGGAGTAACAACACCCCAATAAATGTCAACCATTGCATCTATTAATCTTCTAGTAACAAGAGCTTCATTTTGCTCCCCATATTTCATGAATTTATCAACAGCTTCAGGGGAAGGCTTAACCTTTCCCATCTGCAAAAGAAGTTTCCAAGGCAAAAATGTTCCTCTGTCATACATCGGAACTCCATCCCTAATAAAAGTAAACATTACAGGGTTTGCATCCTTAACATTATCCCAGAAATCAGTTAACAAATAAACCTGAACACCCAAAACATTTTTGGTTCCTGATAAAACTGTAGCTTCTCTGATATAGTCATGAATCATACCTCTCAATTTTTCTAGCAACTGTAAACGAGGCATTCTTTTCACATCTGTATCATCAATAATCACAAAAGTATCAACGTCACTATCCTTTCCAGCTTGTCCCCTAACTAAACTGCCACCCACAACATAAGAAGCAACATATTTCTCAAACTTGCGTAAAACAAGAGTCTTATGAATATTAGCCAACCTCATACTCCCTAACAAACCCTTGTCATGCAATGGAAAACTAGATGCAATTGCATCTATAAATTCAAACTTACTGTCCAATCCATAATTCCACAAATCAACTTCAGTCTTTATATGAACCCACAACTCCTGCTTAGATTCCTTAATTAATTTCAAAACTTCAGGCTTTATTTTCTTAGGAATTTCTTTAAAATGGTCTTCAGGAATTAACATAATTAAGTGGATTGGCTTCTTAGCAACCTCTTCCGGAAGAAGTCCTTCATCTTCCTCAAAAATCTTAAAAGCTTGAGCAGGAAGAACACTCAAAAATGTAGTAAATGGAAATTTTTTAACTAATTTCTTCTTAAAATCTTCTAATTCCTTTTTTAACTTCTCATTTTTCTCAGTTTGCTCATTAGTAACTTGAGGCAAAGCTCCTGGAACCTTGTCAGGAGGAGTATAAGCTCCAGAAGAAGACATAGCGTCACTCAAACCATGAGATTTCTTTTCAGTCATTTAACTAAAGAGAAATAACTCTATTTAAGGCTTACCAAAAGGGTTAAAAAGCTCAAACTAAAGGCTTTAATATGATAAATAGAAAAATAATAAAGTATGCAGTAGCATTCGCTAGAAATTCTGAATTTGGTAGCGCTTTGGGTTATGGAGAAGGCTCAGGAATAGGGTATCAAATAGAGTTATCATTTGACTATAGAGACAGTGCGGCAAAGAGAGCTGGAATAAACTGTCCAATAATAGCCGAAATAATTAATGAAAAATCTATTGAAAAAATAATTAAAGAAAGACAGAAAAGAAGGACAAAAAGAGGAATAGAAGATTTAACACCCACACAACAAAAAAGAGCGGAGAGGATTAAGGAAGCCAACAGAAAATGGCTCCAAGGGAAAAATAAATTAAATATATCATGATAGCAACAAATCTGACACAAAAACACAAAGCAGACCTTAGAGTATTCGGAGCAATAGGATTTCAAGACATGTGGCTAAGAAAACATGGCTATGATAAAAGTAGTTTATTTGAATTATTAGCAGTAAATTCAGTTGATGATGGAATAAATATAATAGGATTGACTTCAGAAGATGATAAAATGCTTCCAGGTTTTTCAGAAGACAGATTTGGTTTTCTAAAAACAAGAATACCCTCACAATATGGAGTAGACGAAACTGAAAGAGGAGTAATAAAAGTTGGAAGAGGGGGTAGAGACCATCATTCCCTATACATAATAAACTGTGAAACAAGACATCCAAATCCAGAAAAGGAACAGAATTGGAAAGGGCTAAAATTGCACGTAATAGGTGGAAACATGCTCCCAAAACAGTTAGATTTGAAAGAGGCAATAAAAGATGCAAATGATAGAGGTTACATGACTTTCTTAATGGGCGTTTCAAACGAAATGGCACAAGAATTAGCAGATACAGTAATAAGTTCAGTTACAGGAGTCATAAGTCACGATGCAAATAATACTTTCCCTGATTTCATAGCGAGACACATCCCTCAAATAAGAGGTCATTCACGTGCAAAAAATAAATTAGCAATAGAATATGCAGAATCAAGAGAAAAACCCTCAATCGCAGTTTCAAGCGCTCACTATGTTCATGAAATAGGAATAGCAGGAATTGAATTTCAAAGCAGAGAATTTAGTCTTCAAAATCTAAGAACAATAATAGAAAATAGAGATTTCACAAACGTTAAAGGTCACAACAAACCATGGGATGTTTTGAGATTTGGTTATCTATTAGGAAAACATGGTTCAAAACCAGACAGATTCAAAGGAACGCAAAGTTCTTATAACTAGTAATCATTATTTTAAAAAGCAAAAAGAGGAAATATGCCCCAAGCAGTCACACATGTTTTAGTCCCAATAATTCTTTTATCAATATTCAGACATATATACACAAAAAAAACAGGTAAGAAATTTCCAATGCAGTACGTATTGATAGGGGGAATTGCGGGAATAATTCCAGATCTAGATATCCCAATATACTGGGTTATGCATTACTTTAACTACAATTTTGAACAAATACATAGGACAATTTCACACACAATATTTATTCCTTTAATATTTCTCTTCCTGGCATTCATATCATCTGCAACAATAAAAAAGAGAATTGGAAGAAACAAACTATCAATAACAATAATTTTATTTTTATGTGCATTTAGCAGTTTCATACATTTAATCCTAGACGCAACTCTAGCAGGATATATCACTCCATTATATCCAATATCAATGGCCAAAGTTGGAACAGGGTTTCCATTCAGCATTTTCCCAGACCATGTAGCAATGCTTCTTTTGGCTACAATAGATGGAGTCTTATTTATACTGTGGGTTTTATATTTAGAAATAAAACACAAAATATCTGATTTCATATGATTGCAGAAACAAAAGCACAAGTAGAAGAAATAGACCTAAACTATATTTGTGAATCTTGTGGTTATCAGTTAGAATCTTTAAAATGCAAGTTAATCTGCAAGAGATGTGGTTATTTCAGAAGTTGTTCGGACTTATTCTAACATACCTAACTAGTTAATCTTTCTTCAACTTCTTCAGTTCTAGTAGGTCTTTCAGAATTCCTTTGATAATTAAATCGCATCATTTCAAATCTAAGTTCTTCTCTTTTAAGTTCAAGTTCAAGTTCTCGTTGTCTAACCTCTTCATTTAAACCTTCAAGCTCAATTTCTGCCATCCTAATATCATAATCCTTTCTAGAAGAAGACTTGCTTCCAAAAACATAACCAGTCGCAAAAGAAGTAAGTGTTCCTACAACGGCAACAGTATAAGCTCCCTGAGTGGTGCCAAAAAAATCAAATAAGTTACTCCAGTCTACCATGAAAGTTCGAATAATTATTAGATATTTAAATATTGTGGGGATGCGCGGGCAGAAAGTCCTATGTTTTTGTGATTTTCAAGGGCAACCTCTTTTCTTGAAAATTATATATACCAAATTAAATACAAAAACAGGTTTATAATATTTATCGACTACAGTAGGGGACAGGAGATTATAGAAAGATTTATATAAAAATAAGATTAATCTTACTTATGGAAATAGCAACAACTAAGCTAAGTTCAAGAGGTCAAATAGTAATACCCTTAGAAATGAGAAAAAACCTTAAAGAAGGGGATAAATTAATCATAATTAGGGATGGAGACGACTTAATTATAAAAAAATCTATTCCAGAGATTCTTTTAGCATCCCATAAATCTTTAGCAAAGACATGGTTGACTAAAGAAGAGGATAATGCATGGAAAGACCTCTAAGAGGAGATATAGTTGTCATTAATTTTCCCTATTCCGATTTAGCTACTTATAAGAAAAGACCTGCATTTGTAGTTAAAGTTCCTAAAGGAGAGGACATTATTGTTTGTCAAATCACTGCTACTTCATCAGAAAAATCTGTCGAGATTTCTTTAAGAGATGATGAATTTGAGAAAGGTAAATTGAAAATGCAAAGCAATATTAGAATTGATAAAATATTTTCAGTAGAAAAATCGATGATAGATTATAAAATTGGCCATCTAAAAAAAGAAAAAGTTAAAGATATTTTAGATAAAGTATGTTTATTTCTAAAAAGTTAAGTATGCGCGAGTCGGGAATTGAACCCGAGCCACATCGTTGGCAACGACGTATACTAACCACTATACTACTCGCGCTTATTTCATATGAACAGAAAGGTTTTATAAAGCTTTATTTTAACTTCTTTAATAGAAGATTTTTATCTTCTCTTCCTGTGAAGCTCCTCGCTTTCAGCTGTGGGCTTTCTCGGTGCGGAAGATAAAAAGGCCCCATAGTCTAAGGGTTTAAACGGCTCGTTTACACCGAGCAATTCGCAGTTCGAGTCTGCGTGGGGCCATACTCATCAAAATGAAAAAGGAAACATTTCAAAAAAAGTGGTATTTTAAATTACTCAAATTAATATTTTTTAGTTCGTTAATAATGTTCTCTCTTTTTTTAATAATAGTAGGTATATTTGAAAGTGATGTAGAGATAGCAGGGTTCTTTTGGGCAGGAGTTTTAATCTTAGTGTATTGGTTAATCAAAAGAGTATTTTATTACTTTATGTTTAGAGAGAAGATTTTTGGCAAGAATCAAAAAGGAGTATCTATCGGATTTATTTTTGGGTTGATAGTCGCTCTTATTTGGTTAATGATAATATCTGTACTTTATCCAGCAGAAGAGATAGCAAACATAGTGATTGTTAGTTTATTGATTAGTGGATTGATATTTGGGTTTATAGGTTATTTTATTCAAGGTTATTTTAGAAAAACCAAGATAAAAAGTAAATGAAGATTATTAAAATCTAGTTCTTGCAAAAAATACTTAAACTTCAATTTTATAATTAAAAAATGAAAATAACTCCTTGTCTTTGGTTTGATAATGAAGCAGAAGAGGCTGCTAAATTTTATGTTTCTATTTTTCCAAATTCAAAGATAAAATATAATGAAAAATATACTACCGAGACCCCTTCTAATAAACCAATTGGGAGTGTTATGACAGTAACTTTTGAGTTAGATGGAAATGAATTTATGGGATTAAACGGAGGAGATTATTTTAAAATAAATCCTTCTGTTTCATTTACTATTAATTGTAAGTCAGTTGAGGAAGTTGATAATTTATGGGAAAAACTTTCTAGAGATGGAAAGGTCTTAATGGAATTAGCAGAATATCCATTTAGTAAAAAATATGGTTGGCTAGAAGATAAGTATGGAGTTTCATGGCAATTAATTGTCAGAGAAGATAAACAGAAAATAATGCCTTCTTTAATGTTTATACAAGAAAATAATGGTATGGCAAAAGAGGCAATTGATTTTTATACAAATATTTTCAAGAATTCTAAAGTTGTAGAATCTGCAGAATATGAAGAAGGAGAAGGAAATACTAAAGGATACTTGAAATATTCTAGGTTCTCATTAGATGGAAAAGATTTTATTGCAATGGATGGAGGAGTAAATCATAAATTCAATTTTAATGAAGCAATTTCTTTTATTATTACTTGCAAAAATCAGGAAGAAATTAATTATTATTACGATAAATTGTCAGTAGTTCCGGAGGCAGAAATTTGTGGATGGTTAAAAGATAAATATGAAGTAAGTTGGCAATTAATACCTGAAGGATATGACGAAATGATGAATTCTTTAGATGAAGAAAATAAAAAGAAGGTTATGGAAGCTCTTCTAAAAATGAAGAGAATTGATATGAATGAATTAGAAAGAGCAAGAGAGGAAAAATGAAAAAAGAAATTGCAATAGAATTTTTAGAAATGGCTTCATCTGGAAAAGTTAAAGATGCTTATGATAAATTTATTCATAAAGACTTTATTCACCATAATGCTTATTATAAAGGAGATAGAGAAACACTTTTGAAGGGTATGGAAGAAAACGCGGAGAAATTTCCGAACAAAAATTATGAAACTTTGAGAGTTATTGAAGATGGTGATTTAGTTGCTGTTCATGGAAAAGTCATACTTGATGAAAGTAAAGTTTTTTCTGTGATACATATTTTTCGTTTTGAAAATAATAAAATTATTGAAGAATGGGAAGCTTCTCAGGAAGACATAGATGATTCTCCTAATGAGAATGGAATATTTTGAAGTTTTAGAAACATATAAAATATGGATAACTGACTTAGTTATGTTAAGTCTTTGTCAGTTATCCAGATAGAGAACTGAAAATATAATGTAACAATATCAAGTCAGTTCTCTATATATAGAAAAAGAGATAAAGAATAAATTAAACAAAACAATCACAAAAAAAGATTAAATTCATTACAAGAAAATTAGGCATTTGGCTGATAATAATAGGGATAGTATTTCAATTTCTGAACATCATAACTTATGAATATTGGGGAATAGACATAGACATAATAGGACTATTTATTTTTATAATTGGATTGATAATTACAATATTTAAATGGAAAAAGTAGTTAAACCTTAAGTTATTCAAGAAAATATGAAAATAGGTATATTGGGCTCGGGAATTGTAGGAAAAACATTGGCAACTGGCTTTGCAAAGCACGGTTATGAAGTCATGATTGGAACAAGAGACAAATCAAAGCTAAAAGAGTTTGATAACGTTGGCACTTTTGAAGAAGTATCTAAATTCGGAGATATAATTGTATTAGCAGTTAAAGGCAATTCAGCAAAAGAAGCTCTAAAAATAGCAGGAGAAGAAAACATAAGTAACAAAATAATAATAGATACCACAAATCCTATTGCCGATGAAAATCCCGAAAATGGAGTCCTAAAATTCTTCACATCTCTAGATAAATCGCTAATGGAAGATTTACAAAAAGAATTTCCAAAATCCAGATTTGTCAAGGCATTTAACAGTATAGGCAACGCATTTATGGTAAACCCAGATTTCAATGGAATAAAACCAACAATGTTCATTTGCGGAAATGATGAAGATGCAAAAAGCGAAGTAGCCAAAATATTAAACTTGTTTGGCTTTGATGCAGAAAACATGGGAAAAGCGGAAGCTGCAAGAGCCATTGAACCTTTGTGTATGTTGTGGTGCATACCAGGATTTTTAAGAAATGAATGGAATCATGCATTTAAATTGTTAAAGAAATAATTTCTCAATATTTATTAACACAACAAACTTAGTAAAAATATGAATAATAAATTCATAGGATATGGTAGCCTAATAAATCATCAATCACTAAAAGAAACAATAAAGGATAAAAAATTTACTCCGGTGATAGTCAAAGGATATAAAAGAATTTTCAATTTGGAAATAAGAGAAAAGGGAAAAACAGACATATTAAACCTTGAAAAAAATAAAAGCAGTAAATTTAATGGAATTATGTTTGAAGTAAGTGAAGAAGAACTAATTAAATTAAAAAGAAGAGAAGAGGAATACAATATTGAGGAAATAGAAGCCTATGAATTTAATTCTAATAAAAAATTAGGAAAGGCTCTAATTGCAGTTGATTATTTTATAGGAATAGACCATGACCATAAAAAACCAAACGAACATTATTTCAAATTATGTAGGGAAGGAGCATATAAAATAGGCAAAAAATTTGGAAAAATGTGGGACGAAACAACTTATACTTCAGATAATTTAAAAATAAGCGACTGGGTTAAAATAACTCAGAAGCCATCTTAAAAACGGTTTCTTCAACACGGCTTACTTCATCAATTAACCTCTTAAGTTCAGTTTCCCTATTTTCAGAGGGAACACTACCTTTTTCACTTTCATCACAAATCTCAGAAATTTTACCAGCAATTTTTGCTCTAATCAAAGAATCTTTCTTAACTAGCCTAACAAATCGATTTCCAGCTCTTTGAGCATAATCAAAAGAAGGGCAAATATCTTTAGATTTAATCAAAGGCGTTGTATCTCCATTTAAATAAAATTCAATCCAATGTCTGTCTGGAAGACTAGTAAAATTGTAAAGCCTAACAGATACTGGCTCTTCTCTCAATCTATCCAAATATTCAGATGGTATCATAATTTCACCCAATAGTAATAGTTTATAAGCCTTTTGGCATATTAATTATTAAATAATCTAAAACCTAAAATATAAAATGGATTTCCAAAAAAAACTCAGAGTTCTAAATCCAGAGGCAAAAAAGAACATCACGAGGTTGATAAAAGAGATAGAAAAAAACATAGATTACCTGTATGAAATAGCAACAATAGATGAAAAAACAGGAGTATATAACAATAAATTCTTCAAAACAATCTCTGAAATGGAATTAGATAAAGCCAAGAGAGGTTCAAAATTAAGCCTGTTAATCATAGATATAGACAACTTCAAAAAACTCAATGATACCCATGGACATTTAGTTGGAGATAAAATGCTAAAAAGACTTGGATCAGTCCTAAAAGAAAACACCAGAAAGTATGATATAATTTCAAGATTTGGAGGGGAAGAATTTGTGATACTTCTTCCAAATACACATATAAAAAGAGCAAGAGCAGTCTGTGAAAGATTAAGAAAAAAAGTTCAATTAGATAAAGAAATGAACAAATACTTTATAACAATATCAGGGGGCTTAACAGAACATATAAAAAATGATACTATTAAAAAAATGCAACTAAGAGCAGACAAAGCATTATATATTGCTAAAAAAACAGGTAAAAATAAAATAGAAGTTATGTAAATCAGTTTTTACTTATGAATTCAAATATCTTCTTATTTACAAGGTCTGCATACTTGTCTAATATAAATACATGATATGATTCAGGAATCTCAAATTCTGTTTTCTTCTTGGATGAAATATTGTCTAAAATATATTTGTGACTATCTTCAGAAACCACAGAATCATTCTTAACATACATTGTAAATACAGGTTTAGTCACACTAGGCAACTCTTTCTTTGATAATTCTAAAATCTTAGAAATTTCATAAGCAGCTCTTAAAGGAATAACTTTATAAGACCACCCCTTTTTGCTTACAAATTCTATGGCCCTTTTAGGTTTTTTTTGAAACAATTTTATTCTCCTAAGAACAGGCAAAATTAAATATTTATTCAGTCTATGTCTCCTGAAGAATATTGGAGTCCCTAAAGTAATAACTCCTTTAATCTTTTCAGAATAATTAGAGCAAAGCAAAGCAAAATTTCCTCCAAAAGAATTACCCACAAGATAAATTTTGTCATAATCTCTTGCAAGCATATCAATATGCTCTTCAACAGATTCAATCAATTGATAATATTTAACAATGGAAAGTCTTTCGGGAGAGGTTCCATGTCCTGGAAGTAAGGGGGCGCAAGAACTAATTCCTTTTCTAGCCAAGTAATCAGACAACCCTCTAAATTCTCTTGGACTAGAAGTAAATCCATGAATTAGCAATGCAACTTCATTTCCATTTACTTTTTTAAAAAATGGTTCTGCTTCAGGAACAATTTTAACAACTCCTTTAACACGGCGTTTAATTAAAAAGAATCTAATTCCTGTAAAAGCTCTAAGTAATGCAAACAAACCTATAATATATTCCCACATCAAGTTCAAAAATTCAACAGATATTTAAATGCATTTTTCCTAAATAAAACATGAAAAAGAGAGTCAAGAAGTCAAAAAATCAAAATAAGAAAGAGCAAAAACCAAAAAGGAAAACTAATTTAAGAATAGTGCTTACTGCAATAGTGGCTCTTGGATTTATAGCATTGGCATTTTGGAATTGGTTATTTATCCTACCAGCAGTATTTCTTTGGTGGATAAACAAGAGATATATTAAAAAGCACTTTGATGTTTAATCAATATAATATAAATATCATACAAGTAGTTTTTGATAATCTGTTTTTTGGTATATTTTATATTTTGAAGAGGGGTTTTGGATACGGAAATAATAGCATTTATAAATAAAAGACCATCTTTCTTATTAAGATGACACTCAATCAAAACCAAATTAAAGAAATTAATGACTTATATTTTCAACAGCCCCATCTACCGCTGTCCTAAGAACAGCATCTAAATCACACAACAATCCTGCCTCAATTCCACTTGAAGCACTAATTATCTCATCTTCAGTTAATCTCCTTCCCAATAATTTCATTGATTTTTGTTGCAAATCTTCAACAACTATTGTAAAAATTGGTCTTTCATCAAATGTTGGTTCATTCATTTTTTATTAAATTTTTTCATATATTTAAAGATATAGTAAATGCATTTAATTTTCGTATAGTTTTATGCGTTTACTATGAGCAATTTCAGAGAAATTGCGAGTATGTTGTGGCTTGTCCACAACTTTATTACGCGGACGCATACGATTATTTGGTGCGTCTGCTATAACTGTACATGCCAGTAGATGAGCTTTCTTGAGTAAAATGAGCTCATCTACTGAATCAACTACTGCAAAAATACGACTCTAACCTCAAACTAAACTCAAACCTCCAACTTCTTCATAGCTAACGCTCCTCAAACCTCTCTACGCTTCGCCCACACAAAAATAACAGCATTTTTCTTACAAAATTCTCTATATTTTTCGTAAGTGTCTTCATCAAGACTTAGAGTCACATTTTTTTGAACCACCCACCACTGAACATTCTTGCATGAACTATATAAACCAGATAATGTTCTTTATTTAAAAATGGAAGATAAAAACAAGCTTGTCGTATTTCAGGATAAGAAAATCAAACGAGCATGGCATAATACTGAATGGTACTTCTCAATAATAGATATTATTAGCGTTTTAACAGAAAGTGTGGATCCTGCAGCATACTGGAGAAAACTAAAACAACGTCTTAAAGAGGAAGGAAATGAAACCGTGACAAATTGTCACGCTTTGAAGATGCTTGCACCCGATGGCAAAATGAGGCTTACTGATGTAGCTAATACGAAGGATTGTTTTAGACTGATACAATCCATCCCTTCTCCACGAGCTGAACCATTTAAACAATGGTTAGCGCAAGTCGGATATGAACGAATTGAAGAGATTGAAAATCCAGAATTAGGTCAAGACAGGATTAAGGAATACTATGAATTGAAAGGCTATCCTAAAGAATGGATTGACAAAAGACTTCGTGGCATAGCAATAAGACAAGAATTAACTGATGAATGGAAAAATCGAGATATCAAAACAGAACAAGAGTTCGCAATATTAACAAACGAAATTTCAAAAGCAACTTTTGAAAAAACAGTTGGTGAATACAAGGAGTTCAAGCAACTACAGAAGAAAAATCAGAATCTTCGAGATCACATGACTGATTGGGAGCTTATACTTACCATGTTTGGTGAAAAAGCAACAACAGACATCACAAAAGAAAGGAATTCACAAGGTCTTGAAGAATGTAAAGAATCAGCAAACATTGGTGGAAACATCGCTAAACGAGCAAGAGAAGACCTTGAAAAAAATCTTGGAGCAAGCGTTGTCTCAAATGAGAATTTTCTTCCAAAACAAAAAGAGAAGAAAAAATTAGTATAAATGTCTCGCCTTTTTTATTTTCGATATATAGTAAACGCATTTAATTTTCGTATAGTTTTATGCGTTTACTATGAGCAATTTCAGAGAAATTGCGAGTATGTTGTGGCTTGTCCACAACTTTATTACGCGGACGCATACGATTATTTAGTGCGTCTGCTATAACTGAACATGCCAGTAGATGGGCTTCCCCTAGTAAAATAAGCTCATCTACTGAATCAACTACTCTAAAAATACGACTCTAACCTCAAACTAAACCCAAACATCAAACTTCTTCATAGCTAACGCTCCTCAAACCAAGCTACGCTTCACTCACACAAAAATAACAGCAATTATATCCAATAATTTTTTGGGCTAATTCATTTTAGAAAGAGGGAGGCTTAATCCTGTGGACATTTTTCCTTTACTTAGTAAAAAATTTTATAATCTGGAGAGAAAACATTACTTCTTCAATGGATCTCTTAAACTCAAAACATATCTTCCATCAGTTCTATTTTGAGGAAGATATTTTACAGCAACTTCTCTAATCTTTTCGAGTGTTACTGCTTCCATTCTTTCAAGATGATATTCTGGAGTTATTCCTTTGTCCATTCTTAATTCAATTGCATTAACATGACCTGTATTTGTCTCAAAAGTTTTTGCAATATCGTATCGAGAATTTCTTTTTAATCTTTCCAAACTTTCTTGAGAAACTAAGTCTGTTCTCAATTTTGCCATTTCTTCAAAAATTGCATCTATTGCTTCACTTACTCTAACTGACTGAACACTTCCACCAATGTAAATTCCGCCTCTATTATTGCTTTTATCATATTGTGTCCAAATTCCATAAGCAAGACCTTTTCTTTGGCTTACAGATTGAAATAATCTTGAATTTGCATCTCCGCCTAAAATATCTACAAGCATACTTACAGCATAACTATCTTCATCTGTTTCGGTTGGAGCAACTAAACTTATGCTTAATTGAGCACTACTTTGTTCTGGATTTTCATGATTATATAACTCAGGAGCATAAGTATGTAAAATTGTTATTTCATCAAGTTTAGGGTTTCTTGGAAACTCAACTTTTTTTCCATTTCCAGGTGGAAACTGACCAAAATTTACCTGAACCAAATCTTCGATATTTTTTGGTAATGCTCCTACTAAAATTAAGTCCATATTATTTGGATGATAGCCCCTTTCATGAAATCCTCTAAGAGTATCAATACTAGCAGAACCAACAACAGCTTCACTTCCTAATATAAAATATATATGAGGTGAATTTTTTCCAAAAAATGCTTCTCCGTAAGCTTTATTATCTTTAAATCCAGGATTGCTTTTTGTATCAGCAGTTTCTCTTAAAACTCTCTGCCTTTCTTCTTCCACTCTTGATGCTTCAAATCTTGGATTTAAGGTAGCATCAGAAACATATTCAAGAAATAATTGGCTATTTTCTGCCAACATACCAACAGGAAAAAAAGTTCTCTCTAATCCTGTAAAAGCATTAAATGAACCAAACATTCCTCTAATTTCATCAGCTCTTTCAGGATCATACTTTTGAGAACCACCATTCATAATTGTATGTTCTAAGAAATGTGCAACTCCTTCCTCTCCTTTTTCTTCATTTAATGCTCCGTGCCAGACTCTAAGTCTGCCTGAAACTGTTTGAGTTGGAGTTTCTTGGAGAGCTACAAATAGACCATTATCTAATTTAAATTCCCGATAATTTCCATCAATAGTTGTCATATTATTTAATATAAACTCCTACTTTATAAATCTTTCGTCAAATTACCACTTTTAAGTTAATATTAATAACACTAAATTCTGAACTCAAAACCTAATCCATCCCATCATAAGGCATCTTAGGCATTGAATTCATCTTAGATCCAGAGGAAGCTAAAACATCATCTATCCTCAAAATCATTGTTGCAACTTCAGAAGCAGAGGCAACAGCTTGTAACTTCACGCGAACGGGCTCCACAATTCCAGCAGCAAGGCAATCTTCTACTTTATTATTAAACAGGTTAATCCCATCTCTAACTGCGCCAGCTTCATGGCGCTGATTTAATTCAGTCATTATAGTCACAGGATCAAGCCCTGCATTTTCAGCCAGAGTTTCAGGCACATATTCTAAAGCTATTGCAAATTCTTCAACAGCAAGTTGTTCACGTCCCCCAATAGTTTTAGCATACTGGCGCAATCTCCTAGCAAGTTCCATCTCAACAGCACCTCCCCCAGAGACAACTCTACCATCCTTAACAGCAGAAGAAACATCACCTAAACCATCTTTAACAGCTCTTTCGATTTCATCAAGAACATGGTCTGTGCTTCCTTGAAGAAGAATAGTAACAGACTTTGGATTTTTACACCCTCTAACATATGTCATAGTATCATCTCCTTTTTTAGACTGCTCAACAATAGCCGCAAATCCTAAATCATCCCTACGTATTTCCTGAATACTTGATACAATTTTCCCAGAAGTAGCTCTTGATAATTTCTCCATATCTGATTTAGCTACTCTTCTGTAAGCCATGATTCCAGCTTTAGCTAAAAAATATTGGGCGACATCATCTATTCCTTTCTGGCAGAACACAACTTTAGCTCCTGAATTAACTATTTTAGAAGTCATATCTCTCAAAGCAATCTCTTCAGAAGCAATAAACTGCTGGAGCTGTTCAGGAGTAGAAACAGAGATTTTAGTTTCAGTTTCAGGATTTTTCAATTCAAGTGGAAAATCAATCAATAAAATAGATGCATTGTCAACTTTACGAGGCATAAATTCATTTGCAGTTTCTTTATCTAAGATAAGTCCATTGACAAGCTCACTATCCTCAATAGAATTACCTCTTTGCTTCACAATCTTTATTGAATCCATATCTATTTCTTTGCCTGAAGCAACTTGATCTATTCCAGTAACAATCAAATTAGCAAGATGCTCTCTGTTACTTTCAGCACCCTTTCCAGTCATAGCAGTCATCGCAATCTGTTTCAAAATTTGTTTATCATCAACCGGAACAGAAATTTCATTCAAAATAGATTTTGCCTTATCAGCAGCAAGTTTGTATCCTTTGATTATTACAGTTGGATGAATTTTTTTATCAAGCAACTTTTCAGCATTTTCAAGCAATTTTCCAGCAAGCATCACAACAGTAGTTGTACCATCGCCAACCTCACTCTCTTGGGTTTTGGCAATTTCAGCAATCATCTTTGCGGCAGGATGATCAAGTTGAACTTCTTCTAATATCGTTACGCCATCATTAGTTACTATGATATTGCCCGTAGAGTCAACAAGCATCTTGTCCATTCCTTTTGGTCCTAGAGTAGTCTTAACAATATCGGCAATTATTTTAGCTGCAAGAATATTATTACGCTGTGCATCTTTTCCGACAGTACGGGAAACATTTTCAGGTAATATGTAAATTGGTTGTTTGTCAGCCATGGTTAAATTCAAAAAGGTTATCTTTTAAAGATTATTGTGATGACAATAAATAATGAAATAGTAAAAATAAGAATAAAATGATAAACATAATACATATAAAAGACCTGAAAAAAACAATCAGTTACTTAGCAGAAAAAGAAATTGACTTAAAAGACATAACGATAAGAGAACCATACGAAAGATTGGATAATTATGTTTATATAAGGGGTATAATAATACAAGATGAAATCTTAAAAAAAGAAGATAGAGAAAACATATTAAGAGTAATATCTAGCTTAGAATACATAGCTAATGAAGAGTTAACAGAGAGAGCATATGGGTTTAGGTAATTTTAAATAATCTAAGCAATTCTAAAAAACATGAAAAAGACATTCTGGATAGGAATAGCAGTAATAGCTCTAATAGTGATAATAATTTACTTTACATCATCAGCAAAATCAAGCCCATATGATGAATTTTCTCAGTGCTTAACAGATTCAGGAGTTAAAATGTATGGAGCATATTGGTGCCCTCATTGTCAATCACAAAAGAAATTGTTTGGAAGTAGCTGGGATAAAATAAATTATATTGAGTGTGCAACTTCTGGAAGTAATGAACAAAATTCAGTATGCAATGCAGCAGGAATCAAGAGTTATCCAACATGGATGTTCCCTGACAGAAATCCAATTTCAGGAGAACTTTCATTGCAACAGCTAAGTTCTTTTACATCTTGCCCCCTACCATAATAGCGAATGAATGAAAAAGAAGCTAGAACAATATTAGAAAGAGAAGGATTCAAAGAGATTTATATTTGGACAGATAAACCAGAAGAACATTATTTCCCTCATAAGCATAATTCATATTCAGCTCATATAATTATCAAAGGTTCAATGACTATTAAAACTGAAGAAATATTAAAGATTCTTAAACCAGGCGACAGATTTGACATCAAACAAATGGAGACGCACGAAGTGATTATTGGAAAATATGGATGCACTTATGCTATAGCCAATAAATAAGATTTATATAACTAATGAATTCTAATGTCATCAAGGGCCCATGTTTCAATGGCAGAATATTCGGCTGGTTCGAGTTCGATTCTCGATGGGTCCATTTTCGAATCGAATGAGAAGAGTTCGTTTCCATTCAATCTTGTAAAAGTTGAATGCATCCGAAATGCTTGGCGTTTCGGTGTCGATGGGTCCATTTCAACTCCACAGTGAGTCTCCGAGCCTGTTGAGGAGGGTCGAACAAGAGAGTTGAAAATAATATACTTAATTAATTAGCAATTTAATTCTCAGTAGTTTCAGCAGCAAAATGAGTCTTATTAGACAAAACATGCTCTCGTTTTCCATCACATTCAAAAGACACACTCGCAGCAGGCAACTCAAAACTACCAACAATATTTATCTTTGAATAAATGATATAAGAAAACAATCTTTCTTCTCCAGCATTCATATGAGGAACGTCCCATTCTATTTTCCTAGCATGCTCATCAATTCTATGTGGAGTAATTCCAAATTTATTAAATAATTTAGCATGTCCGGGAATTCTATCAGTAATTACAACATCCTTAACATTCCCTCTAGACTTTACTCTTAAATTAATCTTAAGGGCAAATTCCCCGCCTTTGGTTCTAACCAAAGAAACTCCTTTATGAACTGATAACTTATTTGTAACCATAAACTTTGCAAACAAACCAACAACAACAATTAATAAAATAATTATGAAGGGGAAGGTATAATTAGTTGTCACATTAACTGTGTAAGATTCCCCAACCCCTATTTCTTTTTCCCAGGAATAATCCACAAATACACCACTACGCTTACTATTAGTAGGTTTATCTGAGTATACGGTAAATAGCCTGGTTAAAATATTCTTTCTAACTTCAATCACAGCAACAGCAGGAACATTACCTTCATTGGATTTGGTTATATTTGTCTTTTTTATTATAAATCCACTAATAGATTCATGAACAGAAATTCCAGTGGCCTCAAGATACCTTATAGGTAAAACAACAGAAGATTTCATATTGTTAAGTTCATAATTTATTTCAGCCTCATAATTCCCGGCAGAAATTTCCTTCTCAAGAATTATTGGTACATCAAACATCTTTTCCTGTTTTTCAGTCAAATCAAACTTCTCAGAAAACTTAAAGAATTTTGACTCGGCAACTATCTTCAAATCATTAATTTCAATATCTTCTTTATTTTTTACAGTCATTTTTATGCTACTAGCATTCAAAGGAATATCATTAATAGAAACTATTACAGCATCTTTTACATCAAGTAATTTAATAGCCAAGGCATCTTTGAAAAACCCTGTAGTTTCACCTTTGATTTGGTACTCAAAAGCATAAACACCTCTTTTATTCATAAGAACATCATCAAAAGGAACTGCAGTAACATCAAGAACAATTTTCTCATCTTTATTTATTCTAAAAGATTCCTTTGGATACATCGCAACACTAACTAAAGAATAAATTTGAAAATTGTCAGAATCTCCATTATTTGTTATCTCTAGTTTAAAAGTCGCATTTGATTTTTCCAATTCGGTAATTATAACATCATTTCTTTCGAGAACATTCACCTCAAGGTCAGCAGCACTTACCAAAGAAGCAAGTAAAAAAATCAAAGCAAACACTGAAAACTTAAAACCCATCAAACAAAAGATGGAAGTTTGTATTTAAACATTATTGCATAATAATCATTTCTTTCCAGTTATCTCGAGGAGAGCCTTCATCTCTTCTTTAAAGTCCTGAACTGTACTCTCAACTTTTTCCCTCATCTGTTCAGTTCTTGAAGGAATCACAAATTTGTTATAAATTTCTTTAAAAAACTTGGTTGTAGCAGACTTATTCCACTCATTCTTATAATCTTTAACTAAACTGCCCTTTATTTCTATTCCAATCTCTATGAATTTGTTCATTTTCTTCTTTTTACCATCAATCTCCACTTCAACATCCTCAAGCCCAAGAATCCTCCATCTAAAATCCATCTCTATTTTAAAGTAATCAGTTATCTGCTTAGAAGCCTTCCATACTATCTCTATGTCTTTTGCGCTTCCTTTAACTTTTTCTGTATATTGCTCCTCAATTAATGTATAGCCATCTTGTTTGACCCAATCATGAGCATAAGAATAAATCGCCTTAAAATCTCCATACCCTGAGTATTTCACCTTTTCCTTAAGAACTACATCTTTTTCTGCCATACTATATGTATAAGAAGACATAAACTTTGTATATAAATCTTGCTTAGTTTTAGTAAAAGGTCCGATTTATAAAATTACACCATTAAATCAAAGGATTTTAACACTCCTTACAAACAAAGCTTCTTCCTAAAGAATCAGAAACCATAAACCTCTTATTCTTGAAAGCCTTACATCTAACACAAATTCTACCACACTGCTTGCAAATCTTTCTTTTAGTAACAGAGCATAAATTCTTCAGACACAACTCGCACGAAATAGAATTGCAATCCTGACACTTAGCTCCACAATTTCTGCAAACCAAATGGCTCCCATTACATAATATTATTTCTTTTAAAGGATTTTTACATAAATCGCATAAAGGCAATTCAATGCTGTTTTTTAAAGGATCAAAATTAACAATAACAAGACGAGTAACATTACCAGACTTAAAAAAAATCTCAAGCGAATAAACAGGATAGTCTATTATAGTTGTATTTATCAGTTTGGTATTTAGTTTTAGTGTATGTTTTTTCTGTTCATTTTGAATAAAGAGCTCTTTCTCATTAGAAAACTGAGTCTTAAGCTTCTCAAGTTCGGCAGGGTCTTTCAATTTAGAACTTGAAGAACTTATTTTAGCTATCTGCACATCTATTTCCTTAACCTGTTGTTCATAATAACTATTTATTCTGGAAATTTCCTTAAACAAGCTTTTTTCAAGAACCTCGGCAATCTTTGAAGTTCTAACATTTATTGACTCTTTTATATTATCCTTAGCAATTGAGTAATAATCTCTTAATTCAGTTATTTCAATATCTTTCTTGTTCAAATTAGTAGTTGTAAATTTACTCAAATCAGGGTCAACTACCGATCCATCATCAACATAAACTTCACTAATTAGTTTATCCTCTTCATTCAAATATTTGTAAGTAGTTTGAAATGTGAATTTAAACAAAAAATTATGGCTTGTATTAGTATTAGTTTTAACAATTGAACAGTTCTGAAGCTTAAAATTTTCTTTAATAAAAGAATCAACATTAAGTCTATAATTCAAAGAAAGTAAAACAGCATCTCCTGAATTGTCTAAATACGCCCTCATCATTTTAAGCATATAACTTTCAGCAGTTACAATCTCATTCTCAACATTGGAAAAAGATTTGTCAAAAACAATTTTATAAGGCTCGTTTTTTCCATAAAATTTTTGAAATTTTACAGGCACATCTGTAACCTCCAAATAATCTCCACAATCTATAATATTAGCCCCAAGTTCTTTGAAAAATTGCAGACTAAATATTTTCAATGGGTTTTCCATCTAAAGCCTCCGCACTAGCCTTCTTTGCATCATTGTATTCATCAATTCCTTTTTGAATAAGCCTGCTTATCTCATCAACACCTTTCGCAAATAAATCTAAGTTATTCTTTGAATCAAGAAAAGAATCCATTAACATCTCTTCTATCTTGCTTGTTCCAGACTTTCCAGGACCATCTAGTCCTAAATTGAATAGGATAGTAGGCAATTCACCTATAACAAGACCTATGCAACACATCTTATTTATTATTAAATCAACAACATGTTCTTCCATAGTTCCTTTTGTTGCTAAACTGTAAATATACATATCTTTAGTCTGGCCAATTCTATCAAGCCTTCCTATGCGTTGCTCAACAGACATAGGATTCCAAGGCAAGTCATAGTTAATCAAAACATTACAAAACTGAAAATTCAACCCCTCTGCACCAGTTTCAGTACTTATCATTATTTGAGCATCATCTCTAAATTGCGCAATCTTTTCTGTCTTCTCCTCACGAGTAAGACCTCCGGTAAACCCAACTATTTTGAGGTTATAAGGCTCTAGTTTCTCTATTATATATTTTAAAGTAGTCGGATGCTTCGTGTAAAGCAAAATTTTGGAATTCTTATCCTGTTTCAGAACCTTTTCAATTATTTCAATTAACTTTTCAATCTTAGAATCCTTTGTCAGCTTACCATAAGCGTCAACAATATCTTGCGCAATCTGTCTTGTTTCAGAATGATACTTATCACTTTCAACTATTTTGGAAAGAGATTCTATTGCAGACCTAGAAGAACTTGTGACTTTAGGAAGGATTGCATAAATAATCAGTTTTCCGCGTAACTCATCACCATTAGCCGCAAAATATTTAGTTTTCAGTAAATCACATATAGAATCATATATCTTTTTCTCTTCTTCTGTTAAATTAACAACTTCCACTTTAGGAATTCTTTTTTTATATACTATTCCAGTATCCTCTCTCTTTCTTCTAACCATCACTTCCTGAAGCCTCTTCCTCAATTCCAATGGATTTAATGGTTTTCTCTTGTTTCCTCTAAACAAAAACTTCTGCCTAAATTCTTGCGTTGTACCTAAATGTCCTCTCCTAAGTAAATGAAGCAAATTATAAAGTTCCATTAAATCATTCTGAAATGGAGTAGCAGTCAAAAGCAAAAAACGCTTCTTCTGCATCCTATCAACAAATCTCCATCTTGTAGTGCTTTTTTGTTTTAATTTATGAGCCTCATCAACAACAAGCAAATCCCATGGAATATCATGAGCTTTTTGATGTCTAAATTTTCCCATATTCTTATCAAAAGTCTTTACTTTGTCAATAGAAGC
>Ga0209542_10007376_pt1 | contig 20963 bp, 16 predicted proteins | sample RifCSPhighO2_01_FD_184028 | JGI IMG/M metagenome (GOLD analysis project Ga0209542, IMG submission 184028) | Soil microbial communities from Rifle, Colorado - Rifle CSP2_plank highO2_0.1 (SPAdes) (version 2) | ecosystem: Environmental > Terrestrial > Deep subsurface > Rock core/Sediment ... | reverse complement strand
GTAAAAGAGTTGACGTGCTTGAAAGGGACATTAAGGAGATTGTGGCTATTAGTGTGCGCCAGAAGCTGAGGAGTGAAAGGCTTCCACAGCTAAGGCGGCTCGTGAAAAGAGTTCGGCAGCTAAACCTCGCGGAATCAAAGCCGTATGCCGCATGCTCAATTGAGCACACACTTGGAGATGTTGAGTGTGCCCTATCACAGCCTCTGGACGTATTAGTAAAAGACGATGCTTCTGAGGGAATTCTGCGTCGTTACCCTAATGGGGAGCGGCTTAATTTGAAGAAGGTCATGCGTTTCAGGAATGTGTACGAGGGTATTGTCTCCCAACTTGAAGAAGCGGGTTATCCAACAGCAACAATGAGAACGCTTAGAGATACTCTGAAAAAGGGAGTAAAAACATGTCACGCACATGATCGGTTTAGTGTTTTGCAAGCGCATCTCTTATATAATGGGAGGAACGCTCTTTTTGATTTCTTTGCCCTTGCACCAGAATGGATGCACAGAAGCCATGGGTACGAGCTTGATAGAGCAACATTAGACACTCTGTGCGCACAGGTTCGCACAGTGAAGGAACTCGCAGAGTATCCATCGGATCATGCGCGCGCAGTGCTTCGTTCAAATTTTCGCTTAGGCCTATCCCCTGATGGAGCGCATACGGATCCATTTCCTGCCAGCGTTAGACCATTTTATGAGAAGCCGCTTAACCGCAGAAAGTGGAGATGGTGCGGTCTCGCAGGAATCATCCGTTCGCTTGACCATGATGTTTTTGGCCGCCCCCCAGAGGAAGAAGTCGCAAGAGAACTGCCTGCGCTACTGCAAACATTAGGGCTTACAAGAGTCTTAGAGTCAGTGCCTTTGAAGTATGTTCAAGGTCGCATTGTGGCTTTAAATTTCTCTGATACGCCTAATCTTCTTGATAATGACCCGTTCGATTTAAGAATGCTCCCAGGAGCATATAAACTCCATCAGCGCGCATCACGCAAGATATCCAAATTATTTGCAAATGCGAGAATCCCAGAGTTCACTGACTTCGCTCGTGATGTATCACTAAATTATCGCTTAAGTGAACTCAGATGGTTTTTGAAATCATACAATCCTAGAGCTTTCGGAGCAGATTATCAACATCCTCTTCTCATTGAGCTTGTGGAGAGGGCATCCCCGGGAGTTTTTATGCCCGGATTTGGACATCGCGATGGTATTCCACAACTGGCGAAATATATTCCCCGCTTGTCCGCAATGCAAGGTATCTTGCCTGCAGAGCATTTCAATGGATTGCTTGACTTCGTCGCAGATCATTACCACAATTCATATGCGGATCTCTTGTTTGGTTTGCTTGCTAAGCCGCATGTCTGGAAAAAATATGGGGATAATGAAGAACGGCTTAAGAAGCTTGTAGAGCTTGCGCAGAGTGGCGACACAAGTGAATATGGAGTGGACGTGCATGCTGCTCATAAAGAGAAGTCGATAGAAGTGCTCAAGCAGTTGAAGGATCCTGTAAGCTGGCATCGGCTGAAGGTAGACCTTCCATACGGGAAGCAGTTTTTAGAAGGTTTCAGAAGCACTCCGCATATGACGTACAGGATGTTCAGGACAATAGCGCTTGAGCCTGCATTTGCTGCATTTGTCTTTGGCCTGATCAAAGAAATTGGCGGAGATCCAAATGAGGATAAGGATTTTTCATATGAGGATCGGCCATGGAGGCCTCTCGAAGCATTCGCCTATTATCTGGCTCTTGAGGAACGGCTTTCTGGAAAAATTGAAGAACAACGTGTTGCCACGGAGCGTGAGACGCTGCTGGAACTCCGCGGTCAGCTTCAAAAAATAGGCGGAGAACATCCGATGGCGGAAGAAATGCGGACCCGTCGGATGGAAAAGGTGAACACAACGGTGTGCAAACAGATCGATCGGGGTTTGCGTCTTGCATGGGATAAAGGGTATGCTTTAGGTCTTAAACAGATCACAGGAGCCGAGTACTCCGAAATTCCCGATGATGTAAAATTTGCTACAGGGCTGTATTTTTTAACACCGCAAGAAGATCTCAAACAGCATCTCAAAGATCTAATCCTCGCGCGCCTTGATGGAAAGCAGTATCATTACAAAACACATCCAAGCAATGTTGCGTTCATTGACTATATAGTCAGGCAGGAAATAGACGTGGAGCCGTGGCTTGAGGGAATGGAACGATCATATCGTGTGAAAAGTAAGGGTGAAGAAGACCGCCAAGAGAATATTCGCTGGTACGAAAAAGAGATCACGAGAATCTGTGCCAAGCACGGGATCGCTAAAAGATCTCTTCACGAGTCATATAATGCTGCACTGGCGAACATATCGGACACAAGCGTATTGACCGATCTTAAAACGCAAATGGACGCAATCGAAGAACTCCGGGGCAAACGATCGGAGAATGAAGCTGCAAATATTCGGATCTACATTGAAACCGATCCTATGAAAGTGCTTCAGATGGGGCATGTGGTGCGTGGCTCTTGTCTAGATATTGGAGGGGGCAATGAATACTCTACGATCGCAAACGCGGTAGAAGCGAATAAGAGAGTACTCTACGCAGAGGCAAACGGAAAAATTGTGGGCAGAAAACTTATCGCCATCAGCGATGAGGGTCACATAGTGCAGTTCAGAACATACTATGCGTCCGATTTCGCGCTTGATGAACCGTTTGAACAATTTATAGCAGATCTAGGGTCGAGGATGGGGGGGCAGCTTGCGCAGTATGGTAACGTAGAGAAGCTTTTATGCAGTGCGTGGTATGACGATCATACTGAAATGTTCAGATATGTCCCGGCTCATTATCCAGGACTCAATGAAGATACCCTTCCCGTAATACGATTGAGCGCATAAACTCCTCCATTCTTGCGATTTCTTTTCTTCCAGCAAAAGATGCCAAATCTCCCCTCCACCGAATAAACCCCAAATATTTATAAACAAAAGCCACTGCTTGCGGTGGATGAACATCCCGCTCATCTTCATGTGGATATACGCGGCAATGGTTGCGATGTCGTTCTGGGAATCGTATGTTGAGAAGCGGAATGCGTGGGATAAGCAGAAGGGCGGATGGAAGATCAGAATCGGTAAGTTTGTCCTTCCCGCATATCACTTTTATCTGTTCTGGGTCATGTGGCCATTACTGCTCACACTTCCCCTTATAATATACGGCTGGGATGCCCGCCTATTTGGCGTGCTTGTGAGCGCATATCTGACCGGAATGATTCTCGAGGATTTCATGTGGTACGTTGTTAATCCAAGGGTGCAGCTCTCGGAGTTTTACACGCATTTCTCAGATTATTATCCCTGGGTGACCATAGGAAAAAAGAAGATCGTGCCCTGGGGGTATGTATTCGGCCTGACGATTGCCATTCTGTCCTGGTATTTTTTATGGAGATAGCTCTTCTGTGTGATTGAGTACAATTAACATTATAAATCGTGAGATGCGGACTACCCATATGCAGATTTACTACGCTACCACGAATGCCGGAAAACTCGCTTCAATGCAGCGTGACCTCGCTCCGTACGATGCAGAGGTAATTCAGCTTGCGCTGGATATCCCCGAGCCGAGGCTCGCTGACGTTGGGGAGATCAGCAGGCATAAAGCTTTAGCGGCTCTCTCTCAATCTCCAGGTCCGGTTGTTGCGAACGATTCAGGTTTTTACATCCATGCACTGGGTGGCTTCCCAAAAACATACGTGAATTTTGCGCTGGAAACGATTGGGATCGAGGGAATATTGAGGCTCATGGCAGGACAGCGGAGAGCGTGCGAGTTTCGGGAATCGCTTGCGTATATGGACAGCACGCGATCAGAGCCCGTATGCTTTTATGATGTGGTTCCCGGAGCGCTTGCTGATGACAAGAAGGGAGCGATGCGTGAGGGATTATGGTCAAAGCTTGCCCTGATTTTCATCCCCGAGGGTAGTGAGAAAACTCTTGCGGAAATGGCATTAGAGGAATATGATGCCTGGAGACAATTAAAGCGCGCGCAATCCACGCCCGTGAGACAGCTCGGTGAATGGCTGGCAAGAATTCACTCTACTTAACATACCCTAACTCTTTCCTCGTCGCGTATAAAAACATGAGAAAGCTTCCCACGTAAAAGAGGATTGTCTTCGCCATGAAAATAAATATGAACACGGATATAAAGTACTCATTCTGGAACCTGACAAGGAATTGGAATGTGTCTACGTAGTACGCCATTGTCGTTCTGAAAAAATAATACACATACAGGCCAAAAAAGGCGTGCGCTATGAGCATCGTCGCGATGATCGTGTAGCGTCTGAACCGTGTCGAGTACCATGCTGCAACTCCGGCGAGGAGCGAAGCGAGAAAAACAGAGGAAAGTGGTATTTTTTCTTGCGCGGTGTGCGTAACAAAGTCAACGCCAACGAGGCCATGCGTGAGCAATGGCTTGATCGTGAACACGGGAGCAAGCAGGAACACGACAACGGACGCAAAAAATATGCCCACGAAGACGCGCGGAATCCTCACCATCTTCCGATTGTAGATTTTATACCACATATATGCCGGGAGTACAAGGAAAAATAGAATGGAAACAATGTTCAGGGCATAAACGTATGAAAGCCCGATCATCTGAATACCGGGCATGCGCACTGCCTCCTGCATAAAGAGCGCCTGAAGCGGCTGATGCGACTGCTCTGTCAGAAACTGGTAATACACTTCGTTTTTAAAGCCAAACAGCGCGGGAATCATGAAAATGCTGAGATCCGTGATAAGATGGAGGATCAGGAGTCCTGAAAACGCGAGCGGAATTGTCTTCCGGGAATGGAAGAGTGACACAAACTCGTTATAGAAGCCACTGCCGAAATCACCGATCTTATGCAGGAGCGAGTCCGGCTTGAAATGCTCCTTTCTGAACACAATGAGGTAAACATAAAACACGATGCCCGTCATGAGGATCGGGGCGTCAAGCGCGACGCTGAGCCAATCAACCATGAGGTTGAATACGAAGAGGAAAAACGCGATGAGGACCAAAAAAACAGAGCAGTAGCGCACTACAAACGCGCCGGGAGTACGCGGCGGGGAGCCATCTTCGTGAATGATTGCCATGAATGAAGGCCGTCGGATGCGCAGCGTGTACGCGAGATACGCGCTGAGCAGGAGCAGGAGAATCCCTCCAACATAAAACGCGGCGGTTTCAAGAAACGGCGCAGCATCTGTCACAGATGTCGCAAACGCGTACATTGCACTTTCCGGATCCGTGTACACGCTCATGAATTTGACAAACGCCTTGAAGAGAAATGAAAAGTACGCAACCACGATGACGCCGTCAACAAGGAAATGCCTCGGCGCGCCAAACATGATGCGCATGAAATCAATCTTATACATGAAGTACAGCAAAAGCCCTACGGAGATAATCTTCTGGACGAAATCCCATGTGGGGCTCAGGTATCCCAGGAGGTCGAGGAGATTGAGGAGTATGAGAAAAACGAGAAATACCCTCTCCAGTGTCCGGGGTATGACGTAGTTCATGACAGCGTGGGAATGAATCCTTGGGCTAAGGACATGATAATGAGCGTTGCAGTTACTAAAATGAGGCTGTGCTTGACGCCGTATTTGAGATTGCCTTCAGAGAGCTTTCCTATGACAAGCCCTGCAAAGAATCCCTGCACGACCGCGAGCATGAGAAAAATTCCGTTGAGGCTCATGAACCATCCCCCGAGCGAAAACACAAATGCTCCCAGAGAGCTCACGTCAATAGGCACGCTCTGCACGATCGTTGACTCCATTGGCGCGAGGATATCCGAAGATCCGAACTGCGCTCCCTGAAGATTGAGCACGTAAGGTATCAGCATGTTCTGGATCGTTACGATGACACCAAGAAAGATGAAGAAGATGATGTAATTTTGCACAATCTGGGAGTGGACAGCAGCCCTCCTTTTTTCCTTGATCTTTTTGATCTCAACAAGGCTGTGCGTGATTGAGTCAAGCACGTCTTCAATATTGCCCCCTGACGTCTCTGCCTCAATGACGGTGGCGAGCGCACGCTTGATAATCTTGTTTCCTGTCGCGTCCCCAAACAAAAGAAGCGCCTTGTGAATTGGGATGTTCCACTCCACTTGATACGCCAGCTTTTTTACGTACGGAGTGAGATCGCCAAAATCCGCCTCAGCGACGTGCAGGATCGCCCGCGACACAGGCATTCCGGACTTGATCGCGCTCACGAGCGCGCGCACAAACTCTGGAAACATGCGCTCAATATTACGTTGACGGGTATTCTCAATAAAGAAGTCAAGCCAGTACTGCGCCCACGCTATGCTCACAGCGACGACAAGCAGCGGAATAAAGTACGGAGACTCAAAATACAGGAGGAAGTCAATCACCGCGAACACAAGCCCTGCGATGATTCCAACAATGTGCCTCGGCTGCGTTTGCATATTAGAGCTCCGGTTGGTTAAGTTCAAGGAATATGATGAACAGGACGTTCAGGAGGGGAATCACAAGATACGTTGAAAGTGATAGTAGCACGTCAATAGGCATCCCGCCCAGTCCTCCGCCTAAGATGCTTATGAGAGACAGCGCTGCGACAAAAAACAAAGGAGCGGCGATGAGAATGCCCGTATAGATGTCAGAGTATGTCTGAATGGCCTCTGTGTATTTCTGGCGCTCGAGCTCATATGTGAGCAATGATTCTTTAGACTTCTCCTCAAGGTAATCCTGAAGATCCCCGCCGCTTTCCACGGTTGAGGCCATGCCTTCAAGGAACTCTTTGAATGACGGGCTGGGGGTTGTGCTCGCGATGGACCGGATTGCCGTGATCATGTCATAGCCGAAGATCGTGATAAACTGATCGATTTTCTTCGCCTCAAGGCAGATCTCACCATACTCCTCCGTCTGGTCAACAAGCTTAAACATGATGTTCGGGGGAACTCCCGACGCTGCGACTGCCGCCATATGATTGAGCGCGAACGGCATATTCGCTTGGATGTTCGCGCGCCGGTCGCGCGCGCGCATGAGGGGATACAAGTAGAATGAGAAAAAGCTGACGGCGCTGAGTATGACTGTCATGAACACTGTTTTAAGGAGAATGGCGAGCAGGGTTTCGCCTTGAAAGAGGAATAAGAGGGGGAAGATGAGCAGTGAGAATGCCCCTGTGAACAGCGTGATAAGCACCATGATATTCACGTATGTATTCGAGAGTATTTTGAGGTTCGCGTATCTGATATTGTTGTAAAGGCTTCTGAAGAATCCGGGGAAATGGTCAATAAGCCAGAAGCTGATTTCTCGGACAGTGAGGTTCGCGACAGCGCCTACGAGGCTTGGCTTGTACAGTTGCACCGCGCGTTTCTGCTGGAGTAGCTGCTGTACACGTTCAGCTTCTTTGCGGAGGAGTGTCGCGTTGATGTGTTCTGTCTTTCCAAGATCCGAAAAATTGCCTGTGCGGATATACCTCAGCCGTAAATCATTGTGAACGAGCTGCTCTTTAGTTTGGCGGGAGGGTTTGTACGTGAGCGCCATGATGAAGTCCCGCAGTGATCCCAACCCAAGCAGGCTGCCGATCGTCGCAACTCCGGATATCTCTTTCTTCTCCTTCTCCTCAAGGATCTGGTCGAACAAGGGAGCCTCTGAACCCCTGAAAAACTTTCTGATCGCCGCGAACATGCGCTGGAGCAAGCTCAGTTTACGGGCAGCCCGTGGTGTCTCCTGCTTTGGCTTTGCGCGTTGCGCGATTGCCCTGCCTGGAGCTTCAACCGGATGTTCAGGCGGCATATTTTTTGCCGTGTACGTTCGCACGGTTTCAGGCGCGGCTAGCGTATCTTCAGCAGTCAATGCACCTTCAGGAATTTCTGACCCGATGACAACCTCCTCTTCTTCTCCTCCCTCTAATATTGCGGTAGGCCGTGGTGCAGCAGGTGGTGGTGCAAGCGGTTTTTTCTCAGGCTTTGCAGCTTTCTTAGAACGTGTGAATATGGCAAGCCATGATCTCTTTTTTGGAATGGGCACGGGCAATTCTTCCCCCCTCATGCGCAGAGGTACGTCTACCTGGATTTTATATGCTTCGAGAAAGAGCTGCTCGTTGTAATACCCTATGTTGCGGAGCAGCGAAAAAATGTAGCTGTTGTAATACGCAAGCCATGCCTCTTTGGATTTGCCTTGCAGCACCTGTTCTATACGGTGCTCATAGCGTAAGTAGTCAAATTGGCCGTGCTGATACTGTTCTTCAATGTGCCGGAGGTTTGTGAGAAACTGCTCTTTGGAGAGAACGTAGAGCTCAAGCTCGTGAAAGAGTTCAAGTATCTTCTCCGCGTGGCTTGATATGGGCATCGTGCATTATGCGTGCAGGAGCTTCTGCTCGAGGCGCTGCAGGAGTTCCTTGACTTCCATGGATACCTTCAGAATCTCTTCGCGCGCGTACTTCATCTTGATTCTGGCGACATCTGCAGCTCCCGCGGAATCGTATGTCGCAGTCTGCAGTTCCTTGAAAAATTGGTGCGCCACGAGGATTTTGTCCATGTCCTCTTGAATCTTCTCGAGCCGTACGTTCATTTGATGTTGAAGCGCTGACGCACTGCCTCCGGGTTTTTGTAGTACTGATTAATGAGATCGTTAACATCTTTGAAGTTTGTGATGTTCTGCGCTGCCATAGCTTCGAGTATTTTTGACCGCACTTTGAACTCCCGTTCAAGATCCTGTTTTTTCATGCCCGTGCGCTTCATGATTTTCTCGAAGATAACAGATTTGTTGTGGTACTTCAGCTCGTCCTTCACGGGATCCCACATAAACAGCTCATTGCTTGAAACATCTCCCATAACTCCCTCCTTGACGGATTTCACTTCTTGCAGCTCCTTCACCCGCCGAATGCTTTTTTCAGGGGTTTTGATATGGGTCTGCACAAGGATGATGTCGAGGGTCTCTATGAGCGACGCGGAGAGATTTATGGGAGGAGTCGCGAGCCTTCGCACGAGGGTCTTCACGGACGCCGCGTGGAACGTTGAGAAGCTCGGATGTCCGGATGCCATCCCCTGGAAGAGCACGAATGTCTCCTCACCCCGCACTTCTCCTACGATGACATAATCGGGATTTTGCCTGAATGTTTCTCGTAGCAGGTCAAACAGCGTGATTTCCCCGTACCGTCCCCCAATGAGGTTGGGGATTCCGAAGCCCGAGCGCGTGACCGCGGGGAGCCAGTTGCTGTGCGAAAGATTTAATTCTCTCGTATCCTCAATGCTGCACACCCTCGCTTCCGGCGGGATGAATGACGCGATCGCGTTGAGGAATGTTGTTTTTCCTGAACCTGTCTCACCAACGGACATGACGTTGAATTTGAATTGAATCGCTATCCAGAGGTACGCAAAGAGTTCTGGAGACGCTGTTTTGAATTTGATGAGGTGTATCGGGGTCCATGGCTCCTTTGTAAATTTTCTGATTGTGAATGTGGGCCCTCGCGTCGTGACTTCCTGAGTGTATGTGGCGTTGACTCGGCTGCCATCCGGTAATGTGCCGTCAAGCAGTGGCTTCGCATAGGAGATGTATCTGCCTGCTTTCTGCGCGAGCTTATCCACAAAATCAGACATCTCCTGGTTAGAGGTGAAGAGGACGTTTGTGCGCATGTTTCCAAACAGCCTGTGCACGATGTAAATGGGGAATCCGATGCCGTTGCACTCGATATCCTCAATATAATAGTCGCTCAGGAACGGCTCTATCTCATTTAAGCCTACAGAGTTGCGATAGATATAATACATGACCTTATGATATGTTCGTTTCGTAATCTTCGCCCCGAGCTCGATGAGGATGCTCTGCACGTTGCGCTCAAAGTACTGGATGATGAGATTGATCTTTTTTGACTTGACAAAGCTGACGTTAATCATCTCCTCAAGCCCGAGCTGAACAAGCCTCAACAGCTCTTTTTCGGTTGCGTCCAGTGGTGGTTCCTCGACGAAGTAGAGAAGCTCGTTGCTCTTCGTATCCCAGAAGATGTGCGCGAACGCGAATGGGGGAATGAGAGGATACCGAACGTTAATGGTTTCCTTCGCTTTGAACTCCGGAAGTTTAATGAGCCTCGGCCTGAGGTCTAAGTAAAATCCCGTATCCGGTCCTGAGGACTCCTCAATCGGGTTTTCCGGCTTCTTTTTTTGAAAAAATGGCAGTTCCATGATAGTTCACTTTGAAACGACGTTTACGATACGCGTTTTAATGAAATCCGCTTCGCTCTCGAGGATGAATTCGACATCATAGGATTCCGCACAGGGTTGATTTCCGTTAACCATATGGAATATGAGCTTTGCAGATCCTAAGCGTGAGTTATTCCCGGGAGGCAGCAGCTCAGTATATCCAAGACCGGCGTTTGCGCCCGGATTGCATGCCAGATTGAATGCGAAATCACTCGTGTCAATGCTGTTTTCAATTCCATTTTCATCAATGTAATATAATTCGGTTAGAATGCCGTTGATATTCACCTCAGGGGGCGATTTCGCGTTATTGAACACGGCCTTTATCCTTGAATTTGAGAGAGTGATTTTGTTATTATCTACTCTTGTCTCCACGTCCGCATTCGAATACACATTGACATTGCCCAAGCTCACTTTTGTCCTCGGCTCTATGATCTTGCTCTCCGTCTCAAGCTCCCAGCGTATTCTGCTATCATCTATAATGAAGTCTCCCTGGCGCACTTCGAGGGGTATAACGCGCTGGGATCCCTGGCCTTCCGTTGCAACATCTCGTATCTGCCTGTCTAATCCGATCATCGTGTCTTTAGACCGCGAGTACGCGGTATTGTCCTTCATCTTTGTCAGCAGCGGCATTCCCGCCTGGAGGATGAGGACCATGGCGAGCGCAGCTATGAGTACATAGAGCACCGCCGATATCCAGATTTCCCCGCGTTTGTTCTTTTTCATATTAAAAAAAAGGAAAAAATGCCCTTATGTTGGGCATCCGTCTTTGAGTTCAGCACCGTAGATGATTTCCTCCGCTTCTGCGCATGCAACTGGTCCAGCCTGACCTTCCCATTGGACTTCGGGGATTGCTTTAATTTGGCTAATGGAGCTGATTGCGGCTGTGTTCACAATCTCATAATCATCGATGCCTCCCTTCAAAAGGGGTGCCTGAGTTACGAGAGTATTCAGGGTTGTTACAGTTCCATCCGTTTTAATCAGAGTAAACGCAAATGCTGAGACGTCTTTGAATGGACCATTCTGAACGACAACCTTGATGTTTCCGCTCGTAGAATCTCTGCATGCTATCGCTCCGCTTGCATTTTTCACGAACTCAAACTCAACGTCCGTCGCACACTGCACTCTCGCTCCTTTCTCGTCTAATCCTTTCTCCTGCGCTGAAATGTAGTTTCGCGCAACGCTAATGAGGATCGCTCCCAGCGCTATCGTAATCGCAATAAGGATTACGGACGCAATGATGGGAGAGATCGCTTTTTTGTTTCTCATTTGTTCACCTCGTTTTAACACGTACTTTCCGAGCGGTCAAGCTCGATTTGAGCTTGTGCACAGTATATGCCTTCGCTCGCTCCCTCCACCTGAATTTTAGGTGTGATTATGACTTGCTCTATGGAGCCAATCTTCTCTGTTGAAGGGGCTTTAAGGGTAATCTTTTTCGTCGTTGCCTCATCTAAGTCCACGGTTGCACCCAGCACAGATTGGTTATTATAGACATCGATGTCACCAATGACGGCCACTTTAATATCGTCAATAACGTCTCCACGATTGTCAAGGATGAATGTAATTGTTTTTTCTGCAGAGGGATCAGTAGGCTCCGTGACACAAAAGCTCGGCTTTCCTCCAAGCTTATGCACTTTGATGCTCGTATCCAGTGTGCAGATGCGCGCCTGAGATGATTTCGTTGTAACCGTATCCTGGGTCTCTTCCACATAATCTTTGCCCCAGCTCATGACAATCGCACCGAGTGCAACTGCAAACGCAATTAAAAGCACCGTTGCGATCAACGGCGACACCGCTCGTTTATTCATTCTCATTTTCGCACGCCCCGTTTGTTGAGTTGTTGAAATTCAGTCCGCAGCAGCCTCAGCTCCTCATTGCTCTTGGATATCAGGATGGAAATCTCTTCTTTGATGTCTTGAGAACTGCTCGCGAGGATCATAAGTAATAAAATGATGAGCCACAGAAACATGGCGATGAGGGCAAGCCATGTTAATCCACCGTCTAAGCGGAAGAGGGAGTTAATTACGAGGAATCCAATCACAAGGACCGCGAGTCCTAGGATCATCAGTGCCTTTTCGAATAATGTGGTTTTGCGTTGTTCAAACAATCTCATCAGTACATCCTCCTATCTCCCGTATGGGCTCTATGGAATCCCAGCATACGATATCTGCGCCTTCATGTTTGATCACGGGGCGTATATACACTTCCTGAATAGTTCCGATCGCGGGAACATTTGGAATCGTTATTTTCGTGATTGCAGCTGGCTCTATGGCATCTGTGACACTCGTGCTGAACACGTCATCAGATCCGAGGACGCTCACCTGCATCTTGCTTATGCTCTTCACGCCAAGGTTTTCGATAATAAATGATAACGTGCTTTCGGTGTGGCATATGAGCGGCTTCTCCGCCATGCGCACGAGGCGCAGACTCACATACTGCTCGCAAAGCCGATCTCCGTTTGGTGCGTTCAACTGCTCATCAGCGACATAATTCCTTCCCCAGTTCATGACAATCGCTCCCAACGCGAGTGATACGGATAAGAGTAACATTGTTGCAATCAGTGGGCTAAGCGCTTTTTTATTCAGCATGAGATCTTCACCGCCTGCACTTCATTCATCGTCGCGATTTTATTGAGGCATGTGACTTCATACTCGCCGGTTGACGTCACCGGGATCGCCTCGATGTACTGCACAACGCCATCCTTCTGCAGGATGAACTGCTGCTGCTCATCCGGGTCGAGCGCAACCTTTTTCTCCCGCGTCGGCAGGAGAGGCTCTCTCCGGTAGTCAAAAAAGCGGAAGATCACCTTCGTGATCTGGAGGTTGTTCCTGTTCGCGATTGTGATGTGGATTGTTTTGGATGTCTGGCACACACTTTCAATGCTCATGCCTGTGCTTTCACACTCCTGCGTATTCTCCGTTCTTTTTTTGATCACGTCCACATTGGACTGTGTGTAGCCGAAGATCCAGTTCATCGTGATGACGCTCAAAACGATTACCATGGCCATGAGTAGCACCCAGCTAATCCAGACATAATCCGCACGCTTATTCCTCCATAACATGGACGTTCACTCTTTCTTTTGTTTGTGATATGAACACTGCCCTCAGGCTCAATGAACGCTCGATGGACAGCTCATAATCAATGCCGTGATACCGAATGGTCAATGATGAACCTTTGTACGGGATCCGGGCTTCCGTATCCACACGAATGAGGGATCCGTACAATACGTCTGCGGACTCTTGCAATGTGTTTATGATCATGATCTCATCGTCGCGGCTATACATAGCGATGAACCCAAACGCGGGATCCCTTGTCCTCGCGTATTCCGCGTAATCCTGCGTGAACGTTACAAATGCTTGGCTCACGTTAGTTCCTCCATACACGGCTTGATTGAGTGCGATGGGAGCCTGAGTTTTGAAATTCGTCACGAGCTGCTGGAATACTCCTGAATCCTCCGGCCTCGCGATCTGTGATGTTGCGAGCGTAAACGCCAGCACAATCAATATAATAGCTGCGAACAAATACAGTTGGGCTTTTTTCACTAGGCAATTTCCACCTCAATAACGGTCTTTCCATCACGGACTCCCTTGTTTTTCAGGATTACGTTATAGCGTCCCGGAGGCAATCGCTCCGCGCCTTCTATGATGATGTCCTCATACGCGAGCTCAGGGACGATTTTGTATATTTCGCGCTGGATGTCGTATCCGAAGCTCGGATTGAAGAGCTTGTTGAATTCCTGCGTGTCCAGATAGCGCTCGCGCTGCTCAGGATTCGCTCCAGGTTTCGTCGCGAAGATGTACGTGTAGCCGTCAGCGGAGTCTGCGACAACGGAATCGGTTCCAACAGTCACCGCTCCGCTATCTGAACCTATTCCAATCGTTGCGTTGCTGTTTTGCACAGTGAGTATTCTTCCACTGACGGGCGTCGCTCCGTCTAATGATACGCTAAATCCTAAGGATGATACAGTAAGGTTTTCTGAACCAGTAACATTGTCAACGTGAACGGATACCAGATATGTTCCGGGTGTAATGGGCGCGTCGATCAACAGCTGATACTCCCCACCAGTATTATCGCGCAGCGTAAACTCTCGCAATGTTTCTCCATTCAGGGAAACGCTCCAGCGTTCTTTTGCGATCTCACCGAGCGGAGGATCAACATCTGCGCTAATGATTGCCGTCTGTCCTGCGAACACGTTGGGTGCTGTTACACTGACACTGCTAAGAGACAGCGGTCGAAGATTTACAACTGTTGAATTTATAGCATTATTGTAGACAATATCCCGGCAGGATACTGGGATGGTCGTAGGTCCCGCACCGATTGTAAGGGCAATTTCATGATAATATGTATTCGTAAAGTCAAAATTCTGATTAAATGGAGCTCCGAGCTTACACACCGCTACCTCATCCGTTTCTACCGTGAGCAGGATCTGGCTCGTTATGACGTTTCCGCTGGGTTTTGTAATCGTGATCACGGGTGGTTTCTCATCTATGCCGCCAAGAACCGTATTTGACCATGCTCCAACATGTCCCACAAAGTCATATGCGCGGATTCTGACGAAGTAGAGATTTTCCTCTATCAGCCCAGAGAGGTTCGTGATATTTGAGGAGCCAGTTTCGTTCCGCCCAACAATCCCTATCGTGCAATTTTCATCAGGGCAGGCCTGGATTTCATACGTTTCAATTCCGCTTCCCGAGCCGTCTTTGGCATGGATCCATTCGAGAGGTAATGATGAACTATTGATGTAGTAGCTCTGCTGCTGCAGTTGCGGCGGCCCTGGAGGTTCAGTGTCAATTTTAGTAATGTAAGTGCGCGATGGGCCCCAGTTGCCCGCGTTGTCTCTGCCGCGCACTTTGAAATAATAAATGCCATCAGGAACTTGTGTGAATGTGTGATTAACCTCTGATGTAAAGTTTCCAGGATTTCCTTCCGGTATCATGTCTGGTGTTTCATTCGCATTCGTCGTGAGGACATAGCTGAATCCGAAGAGTCCGCTCCCTAAGCTGTCTATGAGACTCCATTCGTAGAACGGGTTTGAATAATTGATCCATTCGTCATCAGGTGGTCCTCCGTCAATATCCGGAGCACCAGGTAAGATAAAGTCCGTTGTGATGCCATCGCTCATGCTTGTGTTTGACGCGACAAGGTATGAGTTGAGCGCGCGCACTTCAAAGTAATAGATTTCATCCCCATCGAGGTCGAGGCTGGCGTTGTATGTGCCGTTGATTGGCTTGCCATCTTCCACAGTTACTTCTTCAGCCTGACCGAAGTTTGGAGCATCAACAAAGCTGCAATCGCTTGGGAAGACGCACGTGAGTCCTGAATCATTTTGTATGATGCGATATTGATAAAACACTTTTGACTCGCGATCGAATGCGTACCAGCGCGCGTGGAGCTTATAGCGGTCATTCGTCCACTCACCATCGTCCCAAACAGTTAGATTTGTTGGAGGCGTCGGGTCAAGGATGCCTGTATTCGAACGCACATAGACGATGACAAGGTTGGAATGCGCATAATATCCTTCAAGGTCATTATACGCCCGCACCATGATCGTGTGAATGCCCGCGGAAACCGTTGTCGTGTCCCATGTCGAGTAATTTGACGCAGTTGTCTGAGTCCAGTTAAACTGGTCTATGGATATCTGCGCTGTGCTTGGATTCAGGCGTGAATCAATATCAAACGTGACGTTAATCACATTGTCCACAGTAGCGCCATTCAGCGGCGATGTGATATTAATCGATGGTCCCCACACGGCTCTGCACGTCTGGCTTGGGAGATCGCAAGCGAAGCCTTCTTGGCATCCGTCCCTGCGCTGATGACAGTCTTGGCAGTTGCAGCCCTCACTTACGGCACAGACTCCATCTGGTGGCCCGATGCACGCTGTTGAGGTAACATTGCATATACCGGTAACAGTAACATTTTTCTGGAATAGCTCTCCAAAGAGGTTTCCGGTATTCGACATTCTATATCCAATGAGGTATGTGCCATTTGCGGCGGGAGCAGTGATCGTGAACGTGAAATCTTTGTTCTGCGTTGGCTCTATGATCTCGCCAACATTCAGGCTCACTTGTGAAACTCCAAAGAAGGGCGCCTGGTCAAGTGCCTGCAAATAATGGCTTGGATATGTCCAGTTTGTTGATCCATTGTTGTTGAATGTTATGGATATAGGCTGGCTTGCCTGGCACGCGATCGCTATGGGAATCGTATCGATGATATAATCCGCATCCTCTAAGCTTTCATTGATGCACGTATAGCTGCAGCCGTCTCCGTTATCCGTATTGCCGTCATCGCATTGTTCTGGAAATTCTAAAATGCCATTCCCGCAGACGCTCTCGTATCCGCGCTCAAGCGCGGGCAATAACGCGCGATACTCTCCAGAAGTCTCATTCTCTCCGGGAATATCCACTGTCTCGCGAACGCTCATGTTAGATGGATCAATGACTAGCTCGCCGGATCTGCCCACAACAACAATTGCGTCATACTGCCCGGACTGGTTTTGGAACGCGTTCGAAAGAGGTGTGTGCGTCTGCGCCTTTCCCGCTACACTTGCCACAGTTATCTCTCCAAATATTCCCAATACAACAGATGATGATTGTTGAACGTTGGAGATGGATTCAGAAGCCATACCCTGAGGCATGAGAAAGCCTATGGCCAGCATGATGAGTGTCACTGTCTCGTATAATTTTCGTGTTCCACGGGCGTTGTGTTCTCTCATCATTCCTTGCTTCACCCTTTCCCGAACGTGCAGGTATCACAAGCATTATTGCACGTCCATCCCACAGCGCAACCTAGCGTCGTATCACAGACTTCTGTTCCTTCAATGACGTTGTTTCCGCATTGCCCAAGCTCGCATCGTACGCCGAAGTTGGTTCGGGTGTTGAACCCAATGCCCGCTCCGTTAACGCCGGAGTATGCCGCAAGCACCTTGTCGCAGGAAGGCGTTAGGTAATTGACAATCTCCTGACAGGAGCGATCATTAAGCAGATACGTCGCGTACATCGTCCCCTGGCTGCAGTCTTTCACTCGGTTTGAGCTGATCAGGCCGCGGATCTCTGAGATATCCTCAGGCCCTGTTCCCAGGACGGTGTCTCCGCATGAAAGCAGAGCGAGCGTTCCATTCCAGTTTGTCGCGTTTGTCACGCAGATTCCCGGGTCTTTGTCAGAAGCCAAGATGCCTATGCCTGGCCCGATCTGGGCTGAAATATTATAATAGGATGGATTAAAGGGATCGCCATTCCATCCAAGGATCCTTCCCATAATCCCAATAGAAAAGGCGGTGTTGGGCAGATTCGCGACGGCGAAGTCTCCCGCCATCTGAAACTTGCCGGGCGATGGTGGATTAGGGGCTAAGGTTCTAACAATTGACTGAACACCAAGGCTGCTGTTATTTGCTATCGTTCCATAATCAAGTTCCATATGTATTAATCCAGCAGGATAGTTCGTCTGATTATATCGCTCTGCGACCGATAATGAGACAGGTGTCCCGTGCGGCACAAACTGTGCCTGGGATCCCATCGCCGTCTGATTCACAACGCGGAGGTTTCTATTGATCAAAGCGTCTCCCGCTGTCGGAGACGTGCATGTTCCCTGGGAGACGCAGAGGCTTCCTCCCTGCACTCTGGCATTTCCCTGAATGAGCGCGTTTCCGATAACATGAAGCTTCTCGCTCGGAGTCTGCGTGCCAATTCCAACACGCGCTCCCGTAGTGAGTGTTATGACTTTCGTCGAACCATACGCACCTTGAAACGCAAGGTGTAAGTTAGGATCTCCATTTGCAACGGAATCATGCGCTTCAATGCTCCATGGTGATGTTGAGAGGCTGCTGCCCATCCTGATGAACGCGCCTCCCATTCCGGGTTTTCCCACAATTTCTGCTATAGATCCACCGGCTTGGTTTTCCACGCGGAGGCTTCCGTTCATGACATGTAACTGAGTCTGCGGCCCTTCTGTATTGATGCCCACGCGATTCGTGATCGTGTCAACCGTGACGACGCTTGTTTGCCTGTCGCCGAGGATTACTTTGCCAGAGTTTTCCGGCCCGAGCATCCTCAGCCAGCCCTCATTCGGGTCAGATTCAATGGATGCATACCTTATGCCCGTATTCTGAAATTCAAGCTCAACGGGCTCAGGATCTATCTGATTGTCAAGAACAATTTTCGCGGACGGCCCTTTTACATGAAGGCGCGCGCCTGGATTTGTCGTTCCAATGCCCACGTTACCCTGCTCAGTAATGCGCATGAGCTCCGCGCCGTTTGATCGATTCATGAAGATGATTGGGGAATTGCTCGAGTAATTCTGGGCGTAGACCGTTCCCAAAACCTGAAGGTTTCCACCGATATACGCATTCTGCGGATACGCGGGTTTTATGAACACCGTTGTCGAATTATTTGTCCATATACTTGTGCCGAGGACTCCTGTGTTGCAGGGGTGGCCTGGCATCTGCATATTCAATGCTGTGCAAACATCTGATCCGTTTACAGTAGCCCATGGTCCTTGAACGGTAAGCGTGCTTGTGAGATTCGCCTTGCCTCCAACGTACAGTCCTTGCCCTCCCTGGAAAAACGCTGCGTATCCTGCTGGGGATGTTGTGCTTCCATACACTCCCGCATTTTGAATATCTGCTCCGAGGCCGCCGACATTAAGCCCAGAGTCTCCTGCTCCATAGACCCCAAAGTCGGTGCCCGTCCCCCGAACTCCCTCAACACCTAAGGCATTTACTCCCGTACTGGCTACTAATGCAGCCCCATTTGTTGCAAGAGCCCCCGCTATCGTCATCTGACCTCCAACTGTCGTGATTTGATTGCCGTCCGTATCCATCTGAATCGCATTTGTTGTCGTTGATCCAACGTCAGTAACATTCTGAAGATTTTGCAGCACGCTTCCGGATCCTGAATCATCAAATTCACATACTACTGAGCCGTCTTGATTCACTACCCGTATGCTTTGTCCAGCAGGGCATGTTCCCGAAACCCTCCTTTGAGTATATGTAGGATCTATTGCAATGTCATCTGGATTGATAATGATGCCAATCCCTTGCCCGCTATTAATGATAATGTCTCCGGAGATTCCTCCGCCTGTGAGCCCGGCTCCCGCGGTTACACTTTCAATGTCTCCAGTTCCGAATGCCGGACAATTTGTTCCGTCCTGCCTGCAGACTTCAACTCCAGATACTGTTGCGCTCGTCCCCCAGACGGAGAGGTTTCCAACGGTCTGGACTGTGCCGCTGTGCCTTACCCAAAACACGTTGTCTCCAGAAGCATTTTGTCCTCTAATGAGATCACTGCCGCTGTCATCACGGAATATTGCAGCCGCGGCAACAGGATTTGACGCGGGATTGTGTTGGAAGAGGTTCCAGTCAAGATCAAGAAGGCGCTGCACTTGCAAAGATCCTCCAACTCTGGTATTGCCATTCCCATCGGAGTCAATCGTGATATTGTTTGTCGTGGTTGCTCCAACATCTGTCACATTCTGTAAGTCTTGCAAAAATCCAACTCCTCCATAGAGGCAGTTTGTCCCGTCTTCCAGGCAGACTTCTTTGCCGTCAACAGTCGCTGAGGTGCCTGTAACTTGTAGCGTGCCATTGATGACCATGTCACCCTGAGGCCCTCCGGCCGGGAAAAAAACCTGGTTTTGAATGATGGGCGTTCCGCTTACGGTCACATCAAGATAATGCGCCCTGTGCGGATCTTCCAGGTTGAAGAGTATCTTTGTCGCGAATATTCCTGTCGTGTCCGAGACTGTGGTTGTGCAGTTCGAGACAGATCCTTCGGTAATGCACACTTGCACATTATTGCTTTGAATGGGAGCGTAATTATTGCTGAGGTTTGTTATCCTTCCCTGCACGGGGATGAGCGTGGGAGTTCTCACGAGGAGCGATTCCTGATCTGATGAGATTCCTTCTTGTTCTACTGTGCTCACTTTGCCGAAAACTCCTGAGGGCATTGTTTGCACTGCCGAAGCTCCCGTGACCTCCTGCTGCTGAGAGATTCCTAACGGTAGGGAAAGCATGATAATGATCATCCATACCGTGAACAGTTTCTTCATTCAACACCTGCAGTATTTGTCATCCGCATTGTTCGTCGAGCAAACGATATTTGCTAGCATCGTCGTGACGCGCGCCGCGTTTGAGCATGTATCTCCGATTGCTGTACAGAACGAAGTGCATGTAAATGCAGCCTCTCCATTTGATGAAACATAATAAATTGGAACGGTAGCACTTGGCGAGACTAACTTAAAGTTTCTCCATATCATCCGGTCCTGCGTATGGGAGTTTCCTAAAGTAGTATCCCCGATCACGTGCAGGGTTGTCGCTGGCGTCGCTGTTCCAATCCCTACATTTCCATTCTCATCAATTCTCATCCTTTCGCTTCCCGAGCCCCCATTCGTCGTAAACACCAAACTGCCGGCTCCGAGCTGTGAGATGTATGATGGATTTCCCGCGCGGTTAAACTGAATGTCGTTATTGCCAAGGATGATGTGCTGCGCTGCTGTTGTGCCGATTTGCATGTCTCCAATGAGATGAAGAGTTTTCTCAGGAGCTGTTGTGTTCACTCCAATATTTCCCGACCATTGCAGGAACAGTGGCACTTTATTGTTTGTAATATCCCTGAATTCCATGCCTTGCTCGTTGACATCAAGATCGTAGGTTTGAGCCGTGAATCCCTGTGAGGCATCCTGCTCGAGCCTCAATGTTGTGTTATGCCCTGTCCTGAGATGGAGAAGTTGCGCAGGAGATGTCGTGTTCATTCCAATCCTGCCGCCCATGATAGCTAGTGTGTTTGGCTGAGTTATGTTTTTGCCAGTCTGATCGTTGAGAGCGATGGCAACCGCATTTGCC
>Ga0209542_10007375_pt1 | contig 20966 bp, 16 predicted proteins | sample RifCSPhighO2_01_FD_184028 | JGI IMG/M metagenome (GOLD analysis project Ga0209542, IMG submission 184028) | Soil microbial communities from Rifle, Colorado - Rifle CSP2_plank highO2_0.1 (SPAdes) (version 2) | ecosystem: Environmental > Terrestrial > Deep subsurface > Rock core/Sediment ... | reverse complement strand
CGACATCTGTACCCGCGCACTGGAGCTTGGACTGGAGCTTTGCCCGGCGGAAGTCGGACCGGCTCTGCGCCTCGCGTACAAGAACCAGCCGAAAGGTGAGTGGCTCATCATCGCGATGAACGCCATCACCGTCTCGGACGGCGACCTCCGCGTGTTCCATGTGGGGCACGACGGCGGCGAGCTGTGGCTCTACGGCTACGATGGGCGTCCGGGCTACTTCTGGGGCTCCGTCTGTCGCTTCGTCTTCGTACGTCGCAAGTAGTCTACACTTTGTACTTGCGATCTCTGAACCTTGGGACTTCTTGTCCCCTTTGTTCTTGGGCCCCGCGTTTCCAAACGCGGGGCTCGTTTTATTTTTTGATATACTGATGGGCGGTAGTAGGTGAATATGCGGGCGATTACGGTTTCCCGCTACCGAACCCAGTATCCATACATTGAGAGCGTTTCCGGCTACGGCTTGAGACGGAGTGGTGTATGCACTGCAAAAAGTGAGGAGATACTTGGTGTGGGATGCTATGCGATTATGATCGCGAATACGATACAGCTCGCTTTGAGTACTCAAGGGGCAGTGGCTCGGAACGCATATCATACATAACCGACTCGGACGGCGACCTCAACGTGTTCCATGTGGAGCACGACAACGACGAGCTGTGGCTCTTCGGCAACAATGGGCATCCGGACAACTTCTGGGGCTCCGTCAGTCGCTTCGTCTTCGTACGTCGCAACTATACTCGCTTCTCTCCCGACTTCTCGGGAGAGTTTTGATTTTGAAGTTGTCCGTTCCAGCCGCCGAGCATCTTTCCTATCTCCTCTAATGTGGCAGAGAGCGCCGCGTACTTGTTGGTATCGAGCGATTTGCTCTCCCACAGCACCATCAGCAGGAGCTTGAGCGCGTCAGTCTTTTGAATGGCAAGCCGTAGGTACGGTAACTTCTCTTCACGCCGCAAAAATACCGCACTCGATGTGGCTTCTATAATTTCGATAAAGAGCGTGTCGATTTTCTCACCAATCGTGTAGCGGTGGATTTTTGGCAATGTAGAATGGTATTCATGCCAGAGCAGGTAGGATTGTTTGATTCGCTCCAAAACGGGCAAAAGCTTGCGGGGGGGGGTTCGTCAAAGAATTCTTCTCGCTCATACCTATGAGGATATCATCTCTGTCGAGAATCTATTAGAAGCCTGGAAGGAGTTTCGCCGAGGCAAACGCACCAAACTCGATGTCTTAGAGTTCCAAAGTGACTTGATATATCAAGTCACTCAGTTGCATCGGGAGCTTAAGGACAAAACCTACCGCCACGGCGGCTACACACACTTCAAAATCAACGACCCCAAGCCACGGGACATCCACAAAGCGGGTGTGCGCGACCGCTTGATTCACCACGCCATCTATCGTGTACTCTACTCCTTCTTTGACCGCATGTTCATCCACGACTCCTACTCATGCCGGGTTGGGAAGGGTACACACCGGGCAATGAATCGGTTCCGAGCTTTTGTCCGAAAAGTCTCAAAAAATCACACCCGCACGTGCTGGGTGCTCAAGTGCGACATCAAGAAATTCTTTGCATCTATAGATCATGAAATATTATTTTCAATTCTGCAGAAACGCATCCCAGATGCCAGCGTCTTGTGGCTTCTGTACCAGGTCGTCGAAAGTTTCTCCTCGCCAAGCATTCCGGTATTCTTAAGAATACCGGAATGCTCAAAAGGTCTGCCATTGGGCAACCTCACCTCGCAACTGCTAGTGAATATCTATATGAACGAGTTTGATCAGTTTGTGAAGCACAAACTAAAAGCAAAATACTACATCCGCTACGCTGACGACTTCGTTATTCTCTCGCACGACAAAAAACCTCTAACAAAAACACTTCCATATATGGAAGTGTTTTTGCGGGAGCAACTAAAGCTCACACTGCATCCAGACAAAGTATCTATAACCACACTCGCCTCCGGTGTCGACTTCCTAGGCTGGGTGCACTTCTGCGACCATCGGGTGCTGCGCACGACTACTAAAAAGAGGATGTTCCGGAGGATAGCGGAGCGGCAGGGGAGCGAAAAGACCGTAGAATCTTACCTCGGACTCTTAAGGCATGGGAATGCAGGAAAGTTGCGGAAGAAAATCACTGGTTGACTTCAAAATTGAATAGGGTATTATAAGAAAAAGCCCCTGCGGGGGTTTTTTCTTAAGAATCATTTTTATGTTGCAATATATCAAAGATGTTCGTGCGGAGATGAAGCATGTGTCCTGGCCAAGCCGCCGCCAAACGGCCGTGTACACCGTTATGGTTGTTTTGGTGTCGCTTGCGACGGCCACCTACCTAGGGCTATGGGACTACGTTTTTACTACCATTATTGAGCGGGTTATTTAATTTTTATGTCAAAACAAGACACCAGTGTGGGCCGAGCATGGTATGCAATACATACCTATGCGGGGTATGAAAACGCGGTAGCGCGCAACTTGCGACAGCGCATAGAGTCGCTGGGCCTTTCCGACAAAGTGTTCCAGGTGGTTGTGCCGACAGAGCACACGGTCAAAATTAAAGGCGGCCGCCGGGTCGAGGAGGAGGAAAAGGTTTACCCCGGCTACGTGCTTGTCGAAATGATAGTAGACGACCAGTCGTGGTATGTGGTGCGCAACACGCCGCGCGTAACCGGCTTTGTGGGGTCCGGAGTCAACCCGGTGCCTCTTAAGCAGTCGGAGGTAGACGAGCTCTTGGGCCGCATGCAGGCGAGCGAAGGTTCCGTCCGTCACACGATAGACCTTACCGTTGGCGACTCGGTAACCATAGTCGACGGGCCTTTTAAAGAGCTCGACGGCAAGGTGGGTGAGGTAGACGAGGCGCGCGGCAAGGTAAAGGTGCTCGTGTCTATGTTTGGCCGCGAAACTCCCGTTGAGCTTGATTTTTTACAGGTCAAGCGAATTTAGCGTTCCTGTAAAAAATAAATTAAATAGATTGCAGGTTAAGAGAATTTAAGGTATCATACCGTTCCAGAAAGCAGTGCCGTTGCTTCGCTTCAGGTCAATAGGGAACGCTTCGCAACGGCACTGCTTTCCTCCACTCCATTATGGCTAAAAAGATAGTAAAAAAGATAAAAATAGTAGCGGCCGGAGGAGCCGCAACGCTGACCCCTGCCATGGGGCAAGTGTTGGGCCCTGCGGGCGTCAACATAGGCGAGTTTGTAAAGAAGTTTAACGAGGCCAGCAAGGAAATGAAGGGCGACATGGTCCCGGCTGAAATTACAGTCTACGAGGACCGCTCCTACGACTTTATACTCAAAACCCCGCCCGTTTCGGGCCTTATTTTGAAAGCCCTCGGCAAAGAGAAGGGGAGTGGCAAGCCAAATACTGAAAAAATAGGTGCCCTTACCAAGGCGCAGGCAAAAGAAATTGCACAGCGCAAAATGCCCGACCTCAACACAGACAATATTGAACAAGCTATAAAAGTGGTTGCCGGCTCCGCCCGGTCTATGGGCGTAGATGTGAAATAAGACTCAAAAAATTTAAAGAAAAAGCCCGTCCGGTTTCCCGGGCGGGTTTTTTTGGTTAGGAGACTGTAAGGACTTTCTCGACGATGTCCTGCGTGCCGCGTTTGTAGTTGAAACGGTCGGGAGTATTGTCGAGATGGAGCACCAGGCCATCGCCTCCGTAGGACTCGAGAATGAACTCGCCCGACTCCCGTGCGACTTTGCGCAAGGTCGGGTGTACGTTGATGCCCGAGCGCAGCTCGACCCACCATATGTGCGCGGGCAAATCGCCGGTTATCCGGCAGGTCACCCGGTAGCCCATGGGGATGTAGTACTGCAAGTTGACCAGGCGCTGGAGCGAGTACTCGCCGGTGTGCATCACGTTGGGCTTGATGCCCGCCTTGATGAGCCCATCGCGGTACTCCCGCAAGAACTCGACCGCTTCCGTCGCAAAGAGCGGCGGCATTTGGTCGAGGTACCACTGCTCGAACCCGCGATTATCGGTCAGAAGCGGCATGCGTTGGATGATCGCCCGCTGCCGTTGAAGGTCGCGGAATGAACCAAAGTCGAGAAGGAAGCGGAACTGCGCCGTCCCGCACTCAGCCAAGTATTTGGGCGGCTCAGCTTTGGCGGGCCTCGTCTCGAGCTCTTTGCGGTGTGTTGCAAGAAGACGGCGGTCAATACCGTCGCGCACCATCTCCACTCCGGGATATCGGTAGTCCTCATCGAGGAAGTAGTAGTTCTTCATCCACTCCTCGACATATTGCTCGGTCGCGGGGTAGAGCTTCTGTTTGAAGGAGCTGGGGTACATTTCGCCCAGCGCCTCTTGTACCGCTTGCGCAACATCCCGTACTTCTTGGAGCGGGTGATGACGCAAACGCAGGAGGTGGTCGGCGGCGTGGCGCAACGTAGTGTGCCAGGCCAGGTTGGTTGCCGCACCAGCAGGAAGGAATGAACGCATGACGTCGAAGGATCTCGCATTGATAGCCTTCTGCCACACCTTCTCGTCTTCGTCGGGGAGGCGCGGATGCCGTTCGGCAAGTGCCGACTTCATTATGCCGAGTCCGCGCAGATGAAACGCTCGCAAGCGCTCCAAAAAAACAACACCCTCTTCAGAGCCATGCGGGTTGGCAAACGGCTGCCTGGCAAAGTCGATATAGCGGGTTGAGGCCTCCTGCCCGTTGTAGAGCTGAGTGTCCTGCACCGCCTTGGCCACCAGCATCGAGACACCCTCGATAAATATGGTTGCCGTGCCGCAGTCGCCAATCGATTTGTCGCCGTAGCCCACGTAGTAGGTCTCCATGAAGTTCTTCGCGCCCTTTTGCGCGAGCTTCAGGAGATGCGAGTCGATGCCTCCCAATGAGCGTGAGTGCAGAGCCTGCAACATAGCAATCTCCTCGGCGCCGATGAGCGCGCCGGTATCCACCACCACGACCTGTCCCGCTCCGGAGAGCGGTCGGCGCGTGTGCTTGAGTTCTTCAAACTTTTGCGTTCCGGTCATAGTCGTTCCTTTCGGGATATTAAGTTACTTCTGGTAGTACGCTATCTTTTAGTGATGTCGCGGTCAAGGTAGAGGCGTGGGAGCATCATGTCGGGCTTCCAGTTCTTTTTGAGCTGGGCCACGGAGCCCGTGGACTGGTATTTGCCGCTTTTGGTGTAGTCACTTTTGAGTATCGGACCTGTTTCAAAAAATACTATTTGGCCGATGCGCCGGCCGACAACTAACGGTATAAAGTAGTGGGAGGAGTTGTTGGTGACCTCCATTGTCCAGCGGTTGATGTACCCAACGTCGCCCCAGCCGGCACACTTGCACACCTCTATAAAGCTGCGGCCCAAAGATGAGCGCGCCTTCATCATTGTTGTGATGTGACCCTGGCCGCCTATAAACTCGTTTGTGTGAGCCAAAATTGTCTCTCCGGGGCCGAGAAGTATCACCTTTTCAGTAGGTTTGATATTGGTAAAATCAAACGCGTAATTTTTGAGCATCTCCTTTGCCGACTTTGCGCGGTGAGGCGTTGTACCCCATACCCGCTCTACATGTTTTTTGTCGTAAATGTTGTAAAGGTTTTCGAAGTGGGGCGGGGGCTGCTCGGCAAAAAACCACTCACCCAAGGTTACGTCGTAGCTACTGGTGGATAAGTTTTCTCGCGCGAAGGGTTCAATAACAATAGACCCCTCTTTCATCGCCTCAAGTATTTTCTTGTCCGAAAGTGCCATAGGTTTTTTGTCCTTGACACTGTAGCATATGGAGAAAGCATAAACAGTATGGACAATAGAGGGACATTTATTGTATTTGAAGGAGGAGAGGGTTCCGGCAAGGACACGCACATTGATCGTTTAAAAAGTCTTTACCCGGACGCGGTGTATACTCGCGAGCCCGGCGGGACCAAAATAGGTGAGCGTATACGTGGACTCTTGCTCGCAAAAGAGTCTGCAGGTATGGATGTACGGTCGGAGCTCTTGCTGTTTTTGTCTGCTCGAGCGCAACTGATGGCAGAGGTCATTGCTCCTGCATTAACGAGTAGAAAAAATGTCGTATCAAACCGGTTTGGACTTTCCACAATTGCATATCAAATATATGGCCGTGAGCGGCAAGATTATTTACCTTTTTTGCGCGAAGTGAGCTCTTTTATTGTAGAAAAATATGTTCCAGATGTATACATATTGCTTGACGTCACTCCGCAGGTCGGCATTGAGCGGGCTGGACGTCGCGCAGAAGGGATGAATCGTTTTGACGCCGAACAGCTTGCTTTTCATGAGCGCGTGCGCGACGGCTATAAAAAACACATAGGCGAACTTGGCCGACATTTTATAATTAATGCCGACCAGCCGCTGGAAGCGGTTTGGCAGGAAGTAAAAAAGGCAGTAGCATCAGCATTGTAATATGTACGACTTTATAAAAAAACAAGACAAGGAGGTGTACGCGGCGCTCGCGGGTGAGGAGGAGCGCGAGCGCGACGGGTTGGAGTTAATTCCTTCGGAAAATTATGTTTCCAAGGCAGTGCGCGAGGCGCAGGGCTCTATTTTGACTAACAAGTACTCGGAGGGCTACCCGGGCAAGCGCTACTATGGCGGGCAGGAATTTACCGATGAGGCAGAGGTTGCCGCCATTGAGCGCGCCAAAAAACTTTTTGGCGCGCGCTTTGCCAACGTCCAGCCGCATTCAGGTGCAAACGCCAACATCGCGATGTACTTTGCACTTCTTAACCCCGGCGACACCATTCTTGGCATGGACCTTTCCCACGGCGGGCACTTGACCCACGGCCACCCCGTTACCTATCTCACCAAGTTCTTCAACTTTGTGCGCTACAAAATGAAGAACCCGGAGACTGGTGAGATCGACTACGACGAGATGCGTGCCACCGCCAAAAAGCACAAGCCAAAAATTGTGCTCGCCGGTTTCTCCGCCTACAGCCGCGAGCTCGACTACCAGAAATTTGTCGACATTGCCAGCGAGGTCGGGGCCTACAGTGTCATCGACGTTGCGCACATAGCTGGGCTCATTGCCGGCGGTGTGGCTAAAAATCCCTTTGACTACGGCTTTGACGTGATGACCTCTACCACGCACAAAACGCTCCGCGGGCCGCGCGGCGGGCTAATACTAACGCGTGAGAGCCAAGAGATAGCAAAAAAGGTAGACAAAGCGGTGTTTCCCGGACTCCAAGGAGGACCCTTGATGCATGTAATTGCGGCGAAGGCGGTTGCCTTTGGCGAAGCGCTCTCGCCAAAGTTTAAAACGTATGCCGCCCAAATTCTTAAAAACGCCAAAGCGATGGAAGCAGTGTTCCGTGCGGGCAATGTGCGGATGATAGCCGGCGGGACAAGCAATCACCTTATCCTTGCAGACGTGTTTGGCTCGCTTGGAATTCCAGGGAAAGAGGCCGAGGAGGTCTTGGACCGCGCGGGCATCACGCTCAACAAAAATGTTATTGCCGACGATACTCGTAGCCCCATGGACCCCTCCGGCATCCGTTTTGGCACACCGGCTATAACCACACGCGGGTTTGGAGAAAAGGAAAGCGCGCGCGTTGCAGAGCTTATGCTAATGGCACTCCAAGGCCGCGCCGACAAGGTCACACTTGCCACAGTCAACAGCGAGGTTAAAGCACTTGCCAAAACCCACCCAATTCCTGATTCGTTCGTATAAAAATTTGACAATGTAATACGCCGTTCAGAGTCCAAAGGTATATTACAATTTTCCTATAGGATTGTTATAGTATACCTATGGGAGCGCTAGAGAAGTCGGTAAAAGTACAAATAAGAAAGAGCAAGATCAACTCGTCTATTATCTCTGCTGCGGCGGTGTCTGGCGGGATTGCTCTGGCAGTGCTTGCCCCAAGCCTTCTTAGCACCTTGGGCCGCACGAAATATCTAAAACAGCGGAGATACCAACTAAAGTCCTCGTTCTCGCGTCTTGTTGCCGCCGGGTATATTGCGCTTGTAGAGGAAGGTGGCAAGAAGCGAGCTCGGCTTACGCCAAAAGGGGAGCGGTATGCAGCGCTACTGGGTGAGGGGAAGCTTGCGCCCAAGAAGCCGAAACGCTGGGATGGCAAATGGCGCATGTTGGTGTTTGATATTCCCGAGCGGCGCAGAGCGGTAAGGACAAAGATTCGCGCGGCTCTGATATCACTCGGTTTTGTGCGCCTTCAAGACAGCGTGTGGGTGTATCCGTATGATTGCGAGGATCTCATAACGCTTTTAAAGACCGATTTCAAAGTAGGAAAAGATGTGCTGTATGTTATTGCGGACAGAATCGAGTTTGACAAACCCCTCCGGATTCTATTCGGATTGGTATAGCGTAGACATCCTATGGGATGATTATTTGTTACTTGGGACTTTACGGTTGAGTTATGGGTTTGTTGCTTTGACTACACCGCGCCATGGGTGCACGTGGCGTTGGCTTAACATAGCCGTGTAGTTTACCGAGCCGCGGGACTGCAATATTTTTAGTACAATAGGATCATGTTTCAGACGCTCTACGAGCACGGGCTATCGCTGTGGAATAGGTGGGAGCGGCGCCTTGCCGCTGTGGCACTCCTGGTCGGCTTCGTATTCGACCTTATAATAGCCGACCGTCCGGATAGCGTACAAAATAATATACTGCTCCTTTTTTACCTAGTCATAGCAGGTGGGAGTATCATCGCTCTTAACCTGCGTGTGCGCAGGCAGGCAAGCACGGGGCTCACAAAAGCACCGCTCTTACTTCTTGTTTTGTTGCAGTTTTGTTTTGGCGGCTTAGCAAGCAACCTATTTGTTCTCTATGGTAGAAGCGGCACATTGGTGGGCAGCGCGCTCTTTATTGTGCTCCTGGGCGTCATGCTTGTGGGAAACGAGTTTTTGCGCAGCCGTTACGAAACTTTGCGCTTCAACATTGGAGTTTACTACATGCTCCTCTTGACCTATCTTATCATTGCAGTCCCGACTTTTATCCTGCATTCAATAGGTGTATGGGTATTTATTGCAAGCGGGCTGATCAGTCTTGTACTTATAGCGGGGTTTCTCTACCTTGTATATTTTACGGTGTTGCGGGGGCGCGCTCGCGACCGCCAGTTTATAGAAGTGTCTGCGGTGGTAACGGGGATTTTTATCTTTTTCAACACACTGTACTTTTTTAACATCATCCCTCCGGTCCCGCTTTCGCTCAAGGCGGTCGGCGTGTACCACTCGATAAGCCGCTCCGATAGCGACTACACCGCGACGTATGAAAAGCCGGCATGGTTTGCATTTTGGCACGATACGTCGGGCACTTTTACGCTCGACTCCTCCGCCTTGCTTAAAAGCAACCCAACCACGTACTGTTTCTCATCCATTTTTGCGCCGACAGGACTCAAGACCCCCGTGGTCCACGTATGGGAGCAATACAGTGAAGCGGCGGGAACGTGGCAGGAGCGATTGCGCGTCTCCTTTGCCATATCCGGCGGGCGGGCGGGCGGCTATCGCGGTTTTAGCTTAAAATCATCTCTTACCTCCGGGCGCTGGCGCTGTAATGTAGAAACGCAAAGCGGCGTGCTCATAGGCCGCATTTCCTTTACAGTGGTGCAAAGTGCCACGGCGCCGGCACTTTCGACAAAAACACTATAAATGATACTCTTTTAGGGTGATTCGGGAGACTATAGAAAATGCGATACAAAAGGCCCTGGCCACACTTTGGGCGGGGGATGTATCTTTTGTAGTTGAGCGGCCGCGCGACATGCGATACGGCGACTACTCCACCAACGCGGCATTTGTCGCCAAAGTTGATGTGAATGATCTTATGGCAAAGCTCAACATAGATGTCGTTGAAAAAGTGGAGGTGGTGGGGAAGTTTATAAACTTCTTCCTCTCGCGCGAAGCAATACAAAAGGAAGTAAAAAACGCCGCATCGGATCCTCTGTGGGGACGCACTTCCATATATGAAAGTAAGACTGTAATGGTCGAGTATACCGACCCCAACCCGTTTAAAGAGTTCCACATAGGGCACTTGATGAGCAATGCTATAGGCGAGAGTATTGCGCGGCTGTTTGAATACTCTGGCGCCACAGTTGTACGAGCCAACTACCAGGGCGACGTAGGGCTCCATGTGGCGAAGGGGATTTGGGGCAAGATGCAAAAACCGAGTGCCCACTGGGGCGAAGCGTATGTGTACGGAAGCGAGCAGTACGATGCGCGCAAACAGGAGATAGATGAGATAAACAAAAAAGTGTACGAAAAGAGCGACGAAAAAATAAATAAACTGTACGACGATGGCAGAACGACCTCCTTAGAGCATTTTGAAGTGCTGTACAAAGCGCTTGGTACAAAGTTTGATAAATACTTTTTTGAAAGTGAAGTAACACCGCTCGGTACGACGATTGTTAAAGATAATCCATGGCTGTTTGTGGAGAGCGATGGCGCGCGCGTGTTCCGCGGAGAAGAAGAAGGGTTGCATACGAGAGTATTCTTGACCTCGCAAGGATTGCCAACGTACGAGGCAAAAGACTTGGGGCTTTTGTCGCTCAAGAGTAAAGAGTCGATTGATACTTCCATTACTATAACCGCCAACGAACAGAAAGAGTATTTTAAAGTGGTGCTTGCCGCTGCGGGGCGCATTGTGGAGCTTCAAGACATTGCCAAAAAAACAAAACACGTCGTCCACGGCATGATGCGATTTGCAGATGCAAAGATGTCTTCTCGCAAGGGCAATGTAATAACTGGAGAGTCTTTGCTTAAAGATTTGACAAAGGCGGCGCGTGGGCGCGAAGATGTTGCCGTGGGGGCGATAAAGTATGCAGTGCTTAAATCGAGCAGCGGTAAGGACATAGTTTTTGACCCTGCAAAATCACTTTCGCTTGATGGCGACTCGGGGCCGTACGTGCAATACGCGCTGGTACGGGCGCGCTCACTCATGCGCAAAGCAAAGAATCTTGGTGCTAGTGAAGCTCTTGGAGCGGCAGAAGTCGGTAAGACTTGGGTCTTTAGCGGCCCGGAGCGCCGACTTCTGCCGCTCCAAGAGCGGAATGTACTCGAACGCGCTCTCTTACATTTCCCCGACGCAGTGGCGCGCGCGGCGCAAGAGATGGAACCGCACTATGTTGTTACCTATCTTACGGAATTGGCATCTTTGTTTAACAGTTGGTACGCCGCAGAGCGCGTTATTGTCGACGGTGTCGTCGCCGACCACACCCTTGGCTTGGTTCGGGCGGTGGAACAAACGCTCGCCAAGGGTCTAGAGGTGCTCGGCATCCCGGCACCCGAAGAAATGTAGTGAGCAAAAAGGCGCATCTGGTGCTATAGTTTTTCAATATGTCCGAACAGGGTAAAAGCGAGACGTCCAAGCGTGAGGAAGAAGTGTTACGTTTTTGGCAAAATAATCGGATTTTTGAAAAGTCGCTTGAAAAGAAGGCCCACCGAGGAGATTTTGTTTTTTACGATGGGCCGCCATTTGCCACAGGGCTCCCGCACCATGGCTCGCTGCTTTCCTCCATAATCAAAGACGTTGTACCGCGCTACAAGACAATGCGTGGTTGGCGCGTGCCGCGGCGGTGGGGGTGGGACTGCCATGGCCTGCCGATAGAAAACTTGGTCGAGAAAAAGCTCGGCCTCAAGAACAAAAAAGATATTCTTGGAATAGGCATCGACGCTTTTAACGATGCGGCGCGCGACTCTGTTTTTGAGTTCGAGCGCGAGTGGGAAAAGTATGTAGACCGGGTGGGCCGTTGGGTCGACTTTAAAAACTCCTACAAAACAATGGACAACTCCTACGTTGAGAGTGTTTGGTGGGCGCTGCAAAGGATACACCGTAAAAAACTTCTGTATGAAGGACGAAAGGTTTTAATGTACTGCCCCCACTGCGAAACGCCGCTCGCCAAGGCCGAAATCGCGGCAGACAACACCTACAAAGATATTACCGAGGAGGCGGTAACGGTGAAGCTGAAAGTAAAGAATACAAAAAAATATAATCTACCAGACAATACATACCTGCTTGCTTGGACAACCACGCCGTGGACACTGCCAGGCAATGTAGGGCTCACAGTGGGTGCCAACATCAACTACGTGCTCGTCGAGCAAAACGGTGAGTATTTAGTGGTGGCAAAAGATAGAGCCACTACACTGCGGCTTCTCTCACAAAAGTCCTCGGGTAGCCCCAAGACTTTTGCTCAAGAAGCAGTAGCTTCGCTTCTTGGTCGCCAACTTGTAGGGGCAGAGTACGAGCCGCTGTTTGACGTGCCGGCGCTACACTCGAACAAGTCATATAAGGTGTATGCGGCAGACTTTGTAAATACCAACGAGGGTACCGGTATTGTGCACACCGCGGTAATGTACGGCGAAGACGACTATGCGCTTGGGCGGAAGGAGGGACTCCCCATGGTGCAGTTGCTCAACCCAAACGGCACCTACAACGACGCGGCGCCGGCATTGGTGCGCGGCGAGTATATAAAAAAAGCGGAGAAGGTAATTAAAGAAGATTTGGAACGCCGCCGCCTTCTGTTCAAAAGAGAGCATCACACCCACTCATACCCGCACTGCTGGCGTTGCGGCACACCACTCATCTACAACGCTGTCGCCTCGTGGTTTATCAACATACAAAAGATAAAGAGGCGGATGCTCAAGGAAAACAAAAAAATAAACTGGGTTCCAGAACATCTCAAACACGGACGTTTTAAAAATATTCTTGAAGGCGCGCCTGACTGGACCATCTCCCGCAACCGTTTTTGGGCGTCACCCATGCCTATTTGGAAAGAGAAGGGTGGTAGCGGGCTGATGGTCATAGGGTCGGTTGAAGAGCTACTCTCAAAAGCAAAGAAGTCCGGCAACCACTATATGGTTATGCGCCATGGTGGTGCGCGCAGCAACGCGGAGGGCTTTGTAAACTCTTCAAACGATGTAGAAAATCATCTAACGGCAGAGGGCAGAGCCGGAGTCCGCTCCGCGGCGCACGCACTTTTGCGAGAGAAGGTCGACTTGATAGTTGCATCTCCACTGACGCGTGCGCAAGAAACCGCGCATATTGTGCGAAAGGAGTTGGGGTTGCCAGAATCTTCAGTGATGACAGACGAGCGTTTGACAGAAGTGCAGTTTGGAGAAAAAAACGGAGCACCAATACCCGAGTGGGATGCACTGTTTGCCACGCTTTCCGACAAATTTAACACCACGGTGTTGCATGGAGAAAATTACTTGCACGTACGCCGCCGTGTTGGAGAATTTCTTTTTGAAATAGAGCGACGCTACACAAATAAACGCATACTTATAGTGACGCATGGCACTCCCGCCTGGCTGTTGGTCGAGCTTGCCGCGCATACTCCTCTTGTAGAAGTAAAACAGCGTACCCACGACACGCCGCTTGGGGTGGGGCAGTGGGCCGCGTTTTCGTTTGTTCCGTACCCGCACAACAAAGACTTTGAAATTGACCTGCACCGTCCATACATAGACGAGACTGTACTGGTGGATAGGAATGGGCGGCAGTATGAGCGCGTCCCAGAGGTGGTGGACTGCTGGGTTGAGTCTGGGACCATGCCCACCTCTTCTGCTGGATATCCAAACGACCGTTCAACAGTAGACCCGGAGCGATGGTTTGGACTTTTCCCCAAAGGATACCCGGCAGACTTTATAGCCGAGTACATTGGCCAAACGCGCACATGGTTTTACTACATGCTGGCGGCGAGTGTCGCACTGTTTGGCAAGCGGTCATTTAACGCGGTCGTTTCAACCGGCAACCTTTTAGCCGCAGACGGCGCCAAACTTTCGAAGTCTAAGGGAAATTACACAGACCCGCTTGTGCTGTTAGGGCAATTCGGCGCCGACGCGTATAGGTTTTATCTTATGGGGAGTGTTGTAATGCGCTCGGAAGATCTGCAGTTCCGCGACGAAGACGTGCGCGAGGTGCACAATCGCATTGTCGGCATGTTGTGGAATTCGTACAAGTTTTTTGAATTATATAAAGAGCAGTACGACGGCACCGCAAAGGCAGTGGAGAGCGCGCACGTACTTGACCGCTGGATACGTTCTCGTTTGGGAGAAACGGTGCAAAGAGTCACCGTCGCGTTTGATGAGTATAATATACCAGACGCCTGCCGCGCTCTGCGCGCTTGCATAGACGACTACTCCACGTGGTATGTACGACGCTCGCGTGAGCGCACCAGGCAGGCACAAGATGACAGAGATGCGCAGTATACACTCGCGGTGCAGAAAGAATCGCTCGACACATTATCGCGACTTGCGGCGCCCATCATGCCGTTTATTGCGGAAAGTATATATCGCGGAGTCGACGGCGAGTGTGAGAGTGTGCACCTTGCCGACTGGCCGGAAGCTCTCACTATCGACCGTGAAGTACTGGCAGGCATGTCGTTGGTACGCAGTTTTGCAACTGTAGCTCTTAAACAACGAGAGGATGCGGGCATAAAAATACGTCAACCGCTCGCAAAATTTTCCATTGTGCATAATGCTTCACCGCTCTCTCAAGAGTTTTTGGACATTCTCGCAGATGAAATAAATGTGAAAGAAATAGTGTTCGAGCAGGGAAGCGCCGCTATGGAGTCCTCGTTTGTTCTCGACACGAACATCAACCAAGCGCTTAAAGAGGAGGGGATGCTCCGCGACCTGGTGCGGCGCATACAAGCATGGCGCAAAGAGGAGAAACTTTCTATAGCAAACAGGCCCGCTTACACACTGTTGGTAAGTAAAGAAGAAGAGCCGGTAGCCCAGGTCCACAAAGCGACACTCAAAATAGAGACCGGTCTTGGAGAGCTTACTATTGTCGTGCGTGAAAGCACATAGTTTTGTATGCACACGCTTTTTGTCACCGACGGAATAGTGCTACTTAAGCGCGGGGTGGGCGAGGCCAATGTACAGGCAATTATCCTGACAGAGAAGCTTGGATTGGTGCGTGCGCTTGCGCGCAGTGCGCGTGCCGAAAAGTCAAAGTTGCGCTACGGTCTCGAGCCACTATCTTGTGGAACGTTTTCGCTCATACGCGGCAAGTATGAGTGGAAGTTAGTGGGGGCAGGGCAGGTGTCAGGTGCATATCTTGCACCTGTCGCCGGTAGCCGCCGCACTGCCGCGCGAGCAACGCGACTTTTGTTGCGGCTCATAAACGGAGAAGATCCTATGCCCGCGCTCTACCAAACCGTGCTCCGCGGGCTTGCCGCACTGGCGCAGGCAAAAACGCAGGAGCAGGAAGACGCGCTTGAGTGTGTCCTTGTGCTAAGGATACTGTCGCATTTGGGGTACTTGCCAAAGACTCCGGAACTGTCTCCGTTTGTTGTAAGCGACGAGTTTGGCGTGGAACTTGCCGCGCGCGCTCTCAAAGCCCGCGCTGCCTTGGTGCGCACCATAAACGAGTCGCTCGGCGCCACAGGACTATAAGCAGTCTGCTATACTAAAGCGCAATGGAAAGGGACGAAAAAGATGCAGTAGAGCGGCTAAAGGGGCGGCTCTATGACCGCACTGCAAAGACGGACGCAGGAGAGGAGAGAACCGCGCTTTCCAAGGAGGAGTCGTCTGTCCCGACCGCCTGGAACGACGTACGCGCCAGGGAGGAGCCGGAGCATTTCTCTATCGAAACACCTATACCTATGGCAAAAAAAACACGATCGATGGCGCGCACATTCCTTATATCCTCAATGATCTTTTTTGTTGGGGCAAGCGGGGTGGCGGCTTTTATGTTTTTTGGCGGAGGTAACCTGATTTCCCCTCAAAATATCGACATAGAGATCGTCGCACCGTCTCTTATAGACGGCGGCAAAGAAGCGTCATTTCAGATACTAGTGCAAAACCGAAACCAGACAAAACTTCAGTTGGTGGATCTGATTGTAGATTATCCGGAAGATACGCGCAGCCCAATCGACCCTACGGAGTCCTTGGTACACGAGAGAATTTCTATCGGCACAATTGCGTCCGGAGAGCAGATAAAACGCACAGTCTCCGGGATTTTCTATGGCAACGAGGGTTCTCAAGAAAAAGTGCTGGTAACACTTGAGTACAGCGTCGCCGGGTCAAATGCAGTGTTCCAAAAAAAGGTTGAGCAGGGTTTTGTCATAGGTTCCTCACCGGTGTCGCTCACGGTTAATGTCCCTACGGAAGCAGTTGCAGGCGAGCAATTTCCTATCGACATCGAGGTACGCGCAAATGCGCCTACGCAAATTGCAGATGTTGCGGTTGAGGCACGGTACCCGTTTGGTTTTTCTCCTTTAAGTACGAGCCCGCAAGCGGCGGCCGGAGGCAGCACATTGTGGCGGCTTGGCAACATGGCTCCCGGCTCCACAAAAACCATCCATATTGTAGGAACGATGGACGGACAAGACGGAGACGAGCGCATATTTCGATTTCTTGTCGGCTCCAATACCGATGCCACAGACCCGCACATTAAGGTGCCGTTTCTTGAGGTGCCGCAAACACTCACCGTGCACCTACCATTCATTGTAGGCACCATTTCAGTTGCCGGACAGAGCGGCAAGGCGATCGCGGTTGCGCCCGGTGCTGGTATAAAAGGGGTGGTGACCTGGAAAAACAATCTATCTGACTCAATCGCAAACATGGAGTTGTCGTTGTCGTTTGCAGGTCCGGCACTCGATATAAATTCGGTCAGTGCAGTAAATGGATTCTTTCAGTCTGCCAATTCATCTATCATCTGGACCAAAGACCAGGAGCCGACGCTGGCGCAAGTGCCGCCCGGTGGGAGCGGAACACTGCAATTCTCCTTCGACTCGCTCCTACCCGGGGCAAATAATGTGCTAATAACTAACCCGACAATCGAGCTCAACTTAACCGTGCGAGGCACAAGGGTGGGTGGCGGCGGTGCATCCGAAACGGTGTCCTCCGTCGCCGCGGCCGAGGTGCGGCTGGCTTCTATATTATCACTTTCGGCAGAGGCGCGGCATTTTACAGGCCCATTTGTAAACAGCGGCCCTATGCCGCCGCGCGCGGAGACGCCAACCACCTACACTATTATCTGGACGGTTAAAAACCCCACCAACACAGTTGCCAATGCAAGCGTTTCGACCGTACTGCCGCCATACATCGAGTTTGTGGCGGCACAGCCGGGCAACAACCTTACTTACGACAGTGCAAGCCGCACCGCGCGTTGGACTATTGGCGATATAAAGGCGGGGACCGGGTACACGCTTGCGCAAAACCAGGCGGCCTTCCAAGTGCGATTTGCGCCAAGCACAAGCCAAGTGGGTACCGCACCCATGCTCACAGGGGGCACATTACTTTCCGGACAAGACCGATTTGCCCAGGTGGCGGTGCAGGCGAGTGCAGTGGCGCCAACCACCAACCTCATGGGCGAGAGCGGCTTCGCCCCTGGTATGGACATCGTCGCCCCGAAATAGTAGAACAGGACTTTATGACAGATACGGATTTAATGGAAAAAATTGTTTCTCTCTCTAAACGCAGGGGGTTTGTCTTTCAGGGCTCCGAGATTTATGGCGGGCTCGCCGGCACGTGGGACTACGGGCCTCTTGGAGTTGCGCTTAAAAAAAATATTGAAAATCTGTGGTGGCGGCAGTTTGTCAGCTCGCGCGACGACATGTATGGGCTCGACACCAGTATTGTTATGCCAGAGGCGGTATGGGCGGCGAGCGGGCACCTTGAAGGGTTCGCCGACCCGATGGCTGAGTGTTCAAAGTGTAAACTCCGCTTTCGCTCAGACCAGGTAGAAGGCGGGCATTGCCCAGAGTGCAAAGGCAAACTTGGCGAGCAAAAGATGTTTAACCTGCTTTTTCCTGTTGACTTGGGGAGCACGGTCGGCGCCTCGCGCGGATATCTTCGCGGAGAAATAGCGCAAGGGATGTTCGTCAATTTTAAAAATATTATCGACACTTTCCATCCCAAACTGCCTTTTGGTATTGCACAAAGTGGCAAAGCATTTAGAAACGAAATTGCGCCGCGAGATTTTCTTTTCCGCGTCCGCGAGTTTGACCTTATGGAGTTTGAATATTTTGTTAATGAGGGTGAGTGGGAGAAATGGTTTGAGTATTGGCGTAATGAAATGTGGGGGTGGATAGAGTCTGTGGGCATCAAAAAAGACTCGGTGCATGAGCTAGATGTTCCAGAGGATGAGCGCGCGCACTACTCCAAGCGCACAATCGACTTCGAATTTGATTTTCCATTCGGTCGCAAAGAGCTCTATGGATTGGCATACCGCACCAACTACGACCTTTCTAAACATATGGAAAAGTCTGGAGTAGATATGCAATATGCAGAAGAAGACGGGTCTAAATTTGTTCCGCATGTTATTGAGCCCACTTTTGGTCTTGGTCGCACTGTGCTTGCAGTGCTCGCAAGCGCGTATACGGAAGACGAGCTTGGGGGAGAGAAGCGTACGTATCTTAAGTTGAAACCTGCAATAGCTCCCGTTAAGGCGGCCGTGTTCCCGCTCCTTAAAAACAAGCCGGAGTTGGTAGCAAGGGCGCGTGATATATACCAGTCACTCAAAAAAGAAATACCGCAGGTGATGTGGGATGACAACGGCAACATCGGCAAGCGATACAGGAGGCAAGACGAGATAGGTACGCCGTGGTGCATTACGGTTGACTTCGACACGCTAGAAGACGGCACTGTCACTGTGCGCGACCGCGACAGTGGGGAGCAGGAGCGCGTGCCAAGCAGCAAGCTTGGCACAAAGCTCAACGCCATGCTCGCCGCGTAAGCGGCGCCACCCCGTGTGTTATGATAGGCCGTATGAACGACCGGCATTTTAATATCTCAATATCGCCGGGGAGCTTTATTACAGCCATCCTTCTCGTGCTCATGCTGGGGCTCCTCTTTTACCTGCGAGATCTTGTGCTGGTAGTGCTTGCGGCAGTTGTCATCGCCTCGGCAATGGAGCCGGCGATTCTTTTTTTAACTCGCCACGGCTTTGCGCGGCTATTGTCGGTGTTGATTATGTACGCTCTCGTTGCTGGTATATTTTTTGGAGTACTATTTTTATTCATTCCGCCAATTCTGGATGATGCCGCCTCATTTCTTGCAAGCCTGCCGAACACCGTCGCGTCGCTAAATATTTCCATCTCCGACGCAACATACGGGCTCTTGCCGTGGGGTACCGTGGCGGACACGCTTTCATCGGCGGAGCTTTTGCGCAATATTTCCCAAACGCTGGCCAACACGACCGGCGGCGTCTTTACCACGCTTTCCGCGTTCTTTGGCGGTGTAACATCGTTCGTACTGGTGGTTGTTTTTTCATTCTACTTTTCTGTGCAAGAAACAGGAGTTGATGACTTTTTGCGCGTGGTAACGCCGGTAAAAGAGCAGGCATATGTATTGGAGTTATGGAGGCGCTCGCAACAAAAAATAGGCAAGTGGATGCAGGGACAGATAATCCTTGCGGCTATAGTTGGGGTGTTGTTATACCTAGGACTTACTATATTGGATGTGCCACACGCGCTCTTGCTTGCGGTGTTGGCGGCCCTGTTTGAGCTCATCCCTGTGTTCGGGCAGATACTTGCCGCAATACCTGCGGTGGCGATTGGGTTCGCGGCTGGCGGGCCCACCATGGCATTGTTGGTTGCCGGGCTTTATATTGTGGTACAGCAGTTCGAGGCGCATCTTATTTACCCGGTTGTGGTAAAAAAAGTGGTTGGAGTTCCTCCTCTGTTGGTTATATTGGCGCTCTTGGTAGGGTTTAAACTCATCGGGTTTCTGGGTGTGTTACTCTCCGTACCAATTGCCGGTGCGATACAAGAGTTTGTAAATGATATTGACAAGAAAAAGTCACGAGCTCTGGCCCAACAGCTTGCCCGCCATGCCGGTGGGCTTGCACAAGAAAATGGGGAGGCGTAGGGTGAGGAAACTATGGACGACAAAAAACCGTTTTACCTCACGACCACACTGCCGTATGTTAATGCAGACCCGCACATCGGTTTTGCGCTTGAACTAGTACAGGCCGATATACTTGCCAGGCATGCGCGCTTACTTGGGGTGGATGTTTTTTTTAATACAGGCACCGACGAGCACGGGCAAAAAATATTTCAAAAAGCTAAAGAGGAAGGTGTCGACGTAAATGAATATGTCGACCGATATGCAGCGCGCTTTGGGAAGCTCAAAGAAACTCTTAACCTCTCGTATGATGCGTTTATACGCACTACAAACAAAGAGCATGTTATTGCGGCACAGGAGCTGTGGCGACGTTGCAATATGGCTGGGGACGTCTACAAGAAAAAGTACAAAGGGCTATACTGCATCGGCGACGAAGTGTTTCTTAAGGAAAGCGACTTGGTCGGCGGGCGCTGTCCCAACCATCCCAACATGGTTCTGGTCACCATAGAGGAGGAGAATTACTTCTTTCGTCTAAGTAACTACCAGAAAAAACTGCATGACTATCTCTCTGGCAAAGAAGCGGTGTTACCGTCGTGGCGCAGAGAAGAGGCGCTGCAGTTTGTAGCGCATGGGCTAGAGGACTTCAGTATTTCGCGCGAAAGGTCGCGCATGGACTGGGGAGTGCCTGTCCCCGGGGACGACAGCCAGGTTATGTATGTATGGTTCGACGCGCTCACAAACTATATCTCCACACTTGGGTGGCCCGCTGATACGGAAGGAGACTTCAAAAAATTTTGGGTAGAGGGCGAGACGGTGCAGATAGCAGGGAAGGACCAAGTGCGCTTTCAGTCGGTGATGTGGCAAGCGATGCTTATGTCGGCGGGGCTCCCTACCACACAGAGAGTTCTTTACCACGGGTTTATAACAAGCGGCGGGCATAAAATGAGCAAGTCGCTCGGTAACGTTATAGACCCGGCTGTACTTGTAGTGGAGTATGGCACAGATGCCCTGCGCTACTACCTGGCGCGGCATGTGCACACCTTTGAAGACAGCGACTTTACCGCAGAGCATTTTAAGGAGCTCTACAACGCCAACCTGGCCAACGGGTTGGGCAATTTGACTGCCCGAATTATGAAGCTTGCTGAAGACCATTTAGAAGCGGGCACGCGGCCTAAGCCAACTGGCTTTTCAAAAAACTATACAGACGCATTTGAGCGTTTTGAAATAAACCATGCCATCGACGAAGTGTTTCGCCATGTGCAATTGCTCGACCAAAAGATAACCACCACC